>OJEE01000225.1_pt1 | contig 10836 bp, 9 predicted proteins | sample 1593231 | NCBI WGS metagenome assembly OJEE01 (sample SAMN05416702, study PRJEB24817) | seawater metagenome | isolation source: Sea water | place: Canada:Atlantic | collected 2013-07 | reverse complement strand
TTCGTCGGCAGCGTCAGATGTGTATAAGAGACAGCAACTATTGATGATATAGAAAAACAAGATGATAAATATTTTATAATTGTTGGTAATGATAAATATTTCTGTGAATCTTTAATTATTGCAACAGGGGGTCTATCTATTCCAAAAATTGGAGCAAGTAAATTTGGCTATGATATTGCTCAAAAGTTTAATCTAAAAGTTATTGAAACATTGCCCGCATTAGTTCCTTTAACTTTTAGTGAAAAAATACTAACAATATGTAAAGAGCTTACGGGGTTATCTGTTGAAGCAGTTGTTTCATTTAAAAAGACTTTTTTTGAGGAGGGAATGTTATTTACTCACAGAGGTTTGAGTGGACCTTCTATATTACAAATTTCTTCTTATTGGAAATTGGGAGATGATATCAAAGTTAACTTATCACCAAAACTAGATGTAGATAAATTTCTAAATGATAGAAAAATTTCTAATCCTAAGCATGATATAAATAGTGTAGTTTCTGAAATCCTTCCTAAACGATTAGCTCATATAATCTGTAATGAAAATAATGTTAATGGAAATATATGTGAATTATCCAACAAAGTATTAACTAGTTTGAGTAATTCTATAAACGCGTGGGCGATAAATCCAATAGGAACCGAAGGTTATAGAACTGCAGAAGTTACTTTGGGTGGTATTGATACTGAAGAAATTTCTTCTAAAACAATGATGTCCAATAAACACCCTGGATTATTTTTTATTGGAGAAGTTGTAGATGTTACTGGTCATTTAGGTGGTTATAATTTTCAATGGGCTTGGTCTTCTGGATATGTGGCAGGTCAATATGCTTAAAGACTAGTTATTGGTGGAATTATCTCAGTTTTTTTTATATTCAACACCTTTTCTATCCAGTATTTCTTTTACTTTATCAGAATAAGGTTCATCAATATGTTCGGTAGTAGGATTTAATTCGATTCCGGCTGGCGTGATAGTAGATGGCATAGCAACGAACTGAGAATCAGGATTTTCAACTGTTTCTCTAACCCTCATTCTGTAGACACCAAACACCCCTATTAAAGCATGAAAGAAAAGTAAAAATACAAAAAAACCATTAGAGCCAACAATATTCATAAATATTGAACAAAGGAATGGACCACCCATGGCACCCAAGCCAAATGTAAACTGTATACCAGCTCCAGCTGCTACAAATTTTTCTTTTGGTATATAATCATTAGTGTGTGCACAAATTAAAGAGAACATTGGTAAGCTACAAATTGAAAATAAAATTAAAAAAATAAAAAACCATACTTTGCTTGTGGCAAGCTCACCAGGTAAGTACATTTGACCTGATGATAGAATAGCTAGTAAAGCAAAAATACAAGCACCAAAAGTTGAAATAACTATTACTTTTCTCCTATCATATTTATCAGAAAGTTTTCCAATAGGATATTGGGAGATAGCACCAGAAATTGCTAAAAGAAAAGTTACAAGTGATATTTGAAAAATAGTAAAATTCATTGATGCCGCATATACTGCTAATAATGTAAATAACGCTGACTGGATCGTTCCATAAAAAAGAGCACTTACCATTCCAAACGGTGAAGTTTCATAAAGTTCTTTTAAAGGCATCCCTTGAATTTTTTTAAATGTAGGCGGTTTTTTTTTAGTTAAAAGGATAGGTATAAGCGCAACAGAGGTAATAATTGAAACTAATATAAAGGGTTGATAATTCTCAGGTCTACTAAAGTTTAATAAAAACATTCCTATACCCATTGAGCCATATAAAATGACCATATAAATCGATAAAATACTTCCTCTATTTTTATTGCTTGATCTGTCATTTAACCAACTTTCAGCAACAGTATAAATACAAACCATACTTATTCCGGTTAAAACTCTTAAAAAAAACCAAACATAAGGATTAACAAAGATAGAGTGAACCAAAATAATTAAAGATGCTAAAGATGCAAAAGCTGCAAACACTCTTATATGACCAACCCTAGATATAAGAGTGGGAATTGTTGAAGCACCAATAAAGTATCCAACAAAATACCCAGACATCATAAAGCCAGTTGCTGCAAGACTGAATTCTTCTTGAACAGCTCTTACACCTAGGAGTGAACCTTGAAATCCATAGGCCATCATTAAAAAGCCCATACCTAAAAACAATGCCCAAGAATTCTTTAAAACTTTATTCATAAAATTGACCGTACTTATTTGCGATCTAAATGTAAATCAAGTCTTTATTATGATTAAATTAAGAATTCTTTAATTTGATAAATGAGTGGATTGCAATGGCTGTGATGATAACAGCACCACCTTGCATAGTTTCAAGACTGGGTTGCTCCTTAATAATCAACCATACCCAAATAGGACCAATTATAGTCTCTAATAAGAAGAATAGGTTCACTTCAGCTGCAGGTATGAACCTTGGAGCTATAGTGACTAACACAAAAGGTATAGCAACGCACATTACACACATTAAAGGAACAATAATTAGGTCATTATCGACTAGTGCAAAACTTTCAATAAATAGAAGTGCAAACATTGCTACAATCAACTTTCCAACAACAGCTGCTGGAATTAGGTTTTTATCCTTTGCAGATCTAATAGTAACTGCACCAACAGCCAAACCTAAAGCAGTTATTAAGCCTAATATATCTCCAAAAAAGTTACCTAATTGTATTGAATCGTAGAATATATAAATAGCAGCTGTAAAAGTTACAAATATTGTAATCCATGTTTTTCTATCAGGTAATTCTTTTAAAAATATTGCTCCAAGTATTGCAGACAACATAGGAGCCATTGCAATCATTACCAATGTGTTTGCAACATTGGTATTTTGTATTGAAACAACAAAAGTAATATTGGTTACAGAAAAAGTACCAATATAAAGCAGACCATGATAGCCACTTGAAAAAAGCATTTTAAAGAAATTTAATTTATAAATTAATAACATTCCTAAAAATACAGTGATGAAAGGAATAAGACCTCGATAAAAAACAAGCCCCCAAGTATCAACATTAGAAAGTCTTATAAATAAACTATCAGGCGTAATAAACATTACCGCAACAAATGCGAGTAAAGAACCTTTTTGTTGTTCAGATAAATTGTTCAAGCCCTTAATCCTTTCCAAAATACTTTTGCAAGATTAATATTTGTAAGGTCATAAAAAGATTTTAATCCAGTAGGAGAAGTTACATTAATATCTCCATTTAATTTTTGGTCAATAAAATCAATACCAGAAAAATAGATGTCATTTTTTTTAAGATCTTTGCCAATTAAATTTGAAATTTTATTTTCTAATTTTGTTAATTTAACAGAAATAGGTATGGCTCCTTTACTCATGTTACTTAAAAAAGATCCTTTTTTTGGAACTCTAGAGATAGCACCACATACTTTGCCATTAATTATAAAAACTCTTTTATCTCCAAACTTAATTTTAGGTAAAAACTTTTGACACATAATATGTCCATGTTTTTTTATGAAATTTGTAATTAATTTAGTATTTATTTTATTTTGAAATAAGTGAATATCATTTCCACTAAAGCTATGAATAGGTTTTATAATCATTTTTTTATTTTTAGAAAAAAATTTATTAATTTCATTCATATCTTTTGTGAAAATTGTATCTGGCATATATTTTTGAAAAGATGCTGAGTATAGTTTTTCAGAAATATTTCTAATAGATGTTGGATTGTTAATAATTTTAACTTTATTTTTTATCTTATCTAATATGTAAGTTGTTGAAATGTATTCTAAATTAAAAGGAGGATCTTGACGTATCAAAATATACTTACATTGTGTAAGTTCTAGTTTCTGCTGATTTAATATTTTAAAAAAACGTTTATTTGAATAATTAAACTCTACATAATATCCGTTAGCTACAACTTTATCGTGGATTATTGAAAGGTCTTTTGGCTCGTAATAAAAAATTTTGTATTTTAATCTTTGTGCTTCAATGGCTAGAAATATACTAGTATCAGTTAAAGGTTTTAATTTTGAAGGGTGATTACCTTGAATTGCAACTATCTTATTTGTCATATAAATCGTTTAAATTTTCATTCTTAGAAAATTTATCTATCATATGATCAGCGTTTGTTGTCTTTTTATCAATCAGTTTATCTAGATGATTTAAAAACTTAGCCTCATTATCATTAGATTTACTCAAAATATCTCTGTTTAATAATCCTTTTCTAGAAATACCAAGGAGCAAGGATGACCAATGTAATAGATCTTTTCCCATCAACTCAGTGTTAAAACCTTTTTTAGGTGCTTCTAGGTAGGCATTAATTATTTTATTTTTATCCCACTTAGAAACTAATTCGTAAGCCTCATCTAAGTTACCATATAAAATTCCAGTATTAAAAGCAGGTCCAGAACATAAACAGTCCCAGCCACAAGTATCCATTGATCTTAATTCTATATATTTCTTAAGTCTATTTTCTGTAAAAATTGTGCTTAGGTGAGTGGTTAAATCGTCTTCAGTCGGAAGCCTGTTGTTAATTTCACTAATTTTCCCATTCATGAAATCAGAAAATGAATAACCATTTCCTGATAAGTATTCTTTTTCGTTTTGAATAAATAATAAAGGAAAGTTTATTGAAAAATCTGCATATTTTTCAAAATCCATATTATCAAAAAATACTTCAGGTAAACCCCCTCTAGATGTTTCTTGCCAAACTTTAGATCGATAAGAGCTGTAACCACTATTTTTCTTTTCAACAATTGAAGAATTTGCAAATAGTGCAATAGATATAGGAACTATAGAATTTATTATCTTAAACTTTTTAATAAAATCTTTTTCAGAATCGTAATCTAAATTAAGTTGTGTACCACAAGTTCTATACATCATGTCTAAGCTTAAAGAACCACCATTAGGCATATCTTTAGTCATTACTTGATATCTTTGTTTTGGATTATTAGGAACTTCACTAAGGCTTGAAATAGGATCAAAACCAGCACTAACAATTTTTAAATTTAATTTTTTAGTTACTTGTTGTAACTCAAATAAGTAATCATGAGATTCAGCACAAGCCTCATGAATATTGTTTAATTTATCTCCTGATAATTCAATTTGATTTCCAGGTTCTAGGGTGATGCTTTTTCCTTGTTTCTGTAACCCAATAATATTTTCTTTTTCCATTATTGGCTTCCATCCAAACTCACTTAGTAGTGAAAACATTTTAAGGACAGTAGGGTAGTCTACTCTTTTGTTTGTTTTTTCATCAAATAAAAATTTTTCATGTTCAATACCAATTTTAAAATCTTTAATATCTTTAATTCCAGATTCAAAATATTTGATTATGTGCTCTTTGTGAGTGATCATTGATTTATATATAAGGGTTTAATGTTCATTTTAAAGTCTTTATGTTCAGACTTTCTTTATGAGAATTATATGATGGTTAATTTAGTTATTCGAAGCAGTACTTAGCAATGATAATTGAGTAATTTTATCATCACCCAGCTCGTCTATAGGTTTAACAGGGTATTCACCTGTAAAATAATGATCTGTTAATTGAGGATACGTGTCATTACGTTTTTCAAATCCTATTGCTCTATACAAACCCTCAAGTGATAAAAAATCCAAAGATTTAGCACCTATATATTCACAAATTTCCTCATTTGTTTTGTTTGCCGCAAGAAGCTCTTTTTTAGTTGGTGTATCAACCCCATAAAAGTCTGGATATCTAATTTCTGGACAGGCAATTTTAACATGAACCTCTTTTGCACCAGCGTCATAAAGCATTTTAACAATTTTATGTGAAGTTGTTCCTCTTACAAGCGAGTCATCTATCAAAATAATTCTTTTATCTTTAATTGTAGATTGATTAGCATTTAATTTTAATTTAACCCCCAAACTTCTAATCTTTTGACTGGGTTCTATAAAAGTTCTTCCAACATAATGATTTCTAATTAAACCTAATTCAAAATTAATTTTTAAGTGTTGAGCAAATCCAAGTGCTGCAGCATTTCCTGAGTCTGGTACAGGAACTACTATATCTGCATCAATTTTATTTTCTTTAGCAAGCTCTATCCCAAAATTTTTTCTATGCTCATAAGCCGATTTTCCATCTAATAAACTATCTGGTCTTGCAAAGTAAATATATTCAAAGACACAAGGTCTAACTTTTCTTGCAGGAAAAGGTTTAAAACTTTTTAACTCATTGTTTTCAATTAAAACAATTTCGCCGTTCTCTACGTCTCTTACGTACTTAGCCCCTATAATATCTAGTGCGCATGTTTCAGATGCCAAAACGTAACTGTCTTTTATTTTACCAATAATTAAAGGCCGTATTCCATATGGGTCCCTAACACCTATTAATGTACTTTGTGTAAGCATAACCAGTGCGTAGCCACCTTGAATTTGAAATATTGCATCAATAACCTTATCAACTGTGTTGTTTCTTTTTGATTTTGCAATTAATTGAACAATTGTTTCAGTATCTGATGTTGTGTAAAAAATTGCACCATCTTCAACTAACTTATTTCTAAGTGTAACAGAATTAGTTAAATTTCCATTATGTGCAACGCCAATACCACCTGCATTAGTATCTGCAAAGAAAGGCTGGATATTTCTTAAGGTATTTTCACCAGTAGTACTATACCTGTTATGACCAATAGCATATTTCCCAAGTAAATTTTTTAATACTTTTTCTTTGTTAAAGTTATCTCCAACCAAACCAAATCTTTTTTCTGAATGATATTTTTCCCCATCAAATGATACAATCCCACAACCTTCCTGACCTCTATGTTGAAGTGCATGAAGACCTAAAGCAGTTAGGGCAGCAGCATCATTACTATTGCTTATACCAAATACACCGCATTCCTCTTTAAGTTTTGGATTATAGTTCTTCAATTTTTTCTTTAGAATCTTGATAGTTTTTTTCATTTGGGAACTCTTTCAACAAATAATTACTACCTTTTTCTATGTATGGAAAGGTGTATGATTTATCAGTATTAATTGGCCATTTACTATAATTATACACAATATCTATAGCTGAAAATAAACAAATACAGATTACATAACTTCGAATAAATCCAAAAAATAAGCCAAATAAGGAATCGAGTCTTCCTAATCCCACAAATTTTACTGTTTTACTAATAGCCTTGTTTGCAATTAGAATAATAAAGACCACTAAAACAAAAATAGTTATACCGAGTGCAATATCTAAGACATATTCACTATCAATTATATTTTTAAAATAAGGCTTAGCTTTTGGAAAAAGAATTAAAGTTACAACATAAGCCAACAACCATTTTGAAGCTGACAATAAACTTAAAACAAAACCTTTACTGTAACACTTGATGACTGAAAAAATTGTAATGATTAAAAATATTAGATCTATTAAAGAGACTGCTTGATAAAAATCTATTAAAGCATCAAGCATAATGACTTTATTTTCCGAATGGTTTACTTATTAAAATAAGAGAAGGCAGTAAAGTTAATACTGAAATCATCGCCAATAACATTGCTAAACCAGTAAACACACCAAAGTAAATTGTTGGTATAAATTTAGAAAAAACAAGAATTGAAAAACCAAAGACAATAGTTATTGAAGTATTTAGTATTGCAACACCCACTGTTGAGTGACAAACTTTTAGTGTTTTATTATAGTCTTTAATTTTTAAAAACTCTTCTTTAAATCTATAAATGTAGTGAATGCTATTATCTACTGCTATCCCTATTGTGATTGCAGCAATAGTAATAGTCATCATATCAAGTGGTATTCCAAGCAGGCCAATAATTCCTAAAATAAAGAAAGCTGCAATAAAATTAGGAACAACACCAATAAGAGATAGTTTAAAATTTCTAAATAAAATCATAAACATTGCAAAAATTCCAACCATTACTAAACCTAATGTGAGTATTTGAGACTTAAAAAGACTTTGGAGTAAATTATTAAACAAGATTAAAACACCCGCTAGTTTAAACTCTTCTTTGTTAAGCTTTAATTCATTTTCAAGGTCGTAATTTATTTGGTTTATTAAATCATTTCTTCTTAGACCTTCTTGTGAGTCAATAATTCTAAGACTTATCCTAGCTTCATTGTCCTTTATAGATATATAAGGATCTATAATATCTTTTTTTATACTTTCTGGAATTTTTGAATAAAGAACACCCATTTCTAAGGTTCCAAGGGGCTTGTTATTATTTAACTGTGTAGCAACTTCAATAATTGAACTAAATGATAAAACCTTTCCAACCGCAGGAAGATTATCTAAATAATTATGAACATTTTGAATTTTTTCAATTTTATCTTTTGTAAACCAGTATTTTTCATCATCTTTACCACCTTCATCATCCCAGCTTTCAAACTCATCATCTTCCTTAGACTCTACAGCGACATTCTTCGGAAATTTTAATATAACTTCTAAAGGTGTAGTGCCACCTAGTTTTTCATCAATAAGCTTCATGCCTTTATAAATCTCAGTATTTTTATTAAAATAATTTATAAAACTATTTTCAACTTCAAGCTTGCTTATTCCAACAACACTTAAGGCAATAACTAAACCTGTTATTAAAAAAATTATACTTTTATTGTTAATAGAAATTTTACCAAAAAAAGAAGTAATTTTAGAATCTGTATCTTCTTTAACTTTCACTTTATTGTTGGACATAAAGCTCAGTAGAGTAGGGAGCAAGGTAAATGTAATGATAAAAGAAGTTATTAATCCTAAAGTCATCATCCATCCAAAATCAATAATAGGTTTGATGCCACTAAATACTAAAGATAAAAAAGCACATATAGTTGTAAGAACTGTGTAAATGATCGGCCAAAACATCTTGCTAGTTGTCATTGTAATAATTTTTAAATTATCTAAATTTGGAAAATCTTCTCTTAATTGCAGAAACCGTGTACTCATATGAATATTCATTGCCATAGTTAGAATTAACATTAGAGCAATAAAGTTTGAGGATATAACGGTAACCTTCCAACCTAAAAGACCAAGTAGACCCGTCATAATTAAAACTGAAAAAAAGCAACTACTAATTGGAACAATAATCCAAATTAGTTTTCTAAATATAAACCATAGAGTAGCAATAATAAATAAAAGAACTCCTAGACCAAAAACAATAATATCACTTTTAATAAATGACATCATATCATCTGTGATCATTGGAATACCTCCTAAGTATATTTTACCAACATCTCCATAGCTTTTAATGACCTCTCTTATCTGAGTGATATTTTCATGATTTTTCTTTTTTAAAGTATCTTTATAGTCTTCAATTTCTTGAGCTGATTTATTTTCAATATCTTTTAGTTCGTCTTTTTTTATATAAACAATTATGCCACTTGTTTTACTATCTTCACTTATTACAAAATTTCTAAAAACTGGACTATTTAATATTTCTTTAAATCCTCTTTCAGTATCGACACCCTCATCTTTTAAAGTTTTAAAACTTTCCAATCTTTCTTGAAGAGGTGCTTCTGAATTATTTAATAAGGGGATATCGAGTAGTGTAATAACGCTATGAACCCAATCTAGACTTTGGATTTTATATTTTAAACTTAAAAGATTATTAATAGAAGATTCAGTTACCATCCCTTCATTAGGAGAATAGGTTAAGATTAAAAACTCTTTAGAACCATATCTTTCAGTGACTTCTTTTAAATATTCAAGATCAGGATCACCTTCAATTAATAGAGTATCAGATGAGGCATCTAGCCTAAAATCTTTAGAAAAATACCCAAAACTTAAAAGGGTAATTAATAGTAGTACAAAAATTGATTTAGGATTTTTTAAAACAATATTTTGATAAAATAGAGACAGCATTCACAACTAATATATTGGATATTAGTTAATTTGAGTATCTTTAAATTTGGTAAACATTGCTTCAAATTCTACCATAACATTACCCGTTGGGCCGTGTCTTTGTTTTCCAATAATAAGTTCTGCTAGATTTGAAACTTCATTCATTTTTGCTTGCCATTCAGCATGCTCAACAGTTGCGGGTCTAGGTTCTTTTCTCTCTAAGTAATATGCCTCTCTATAAACAAACATTACAACGTCAGCATCTTGCTCAATTGATCCAGATTCTCTTAAGTCTGATAACTGGGGCTTATGATCATCTCTTTGTTCTACTGCTCTTGATAGCTGTGATAGAGCAATCACTGGAAGTTTAAGTTCTTTTGCCATTGCTTTAAGGCCTTGAGTAATTTCAGAAATCTCTTGAACTCTACCATCTCTATTATTTCCTGATCCTCTCATTAATTGAATGTAGTCTACAACAATCAAATCTAAACCAAATAATCTTTTAATACGTCTTGCTCTGTTGCTCATAGCAGCAATACTGATAGCTGGCGTTTCATCTATATATAAAGGAAGTTCAGATATGTTTTTTGATGTTTCAATAAATTTATCAAACTGCTCATCAGAAATTCTTCCTCTTCTAATGTCATTTGATTTAATTCTAGATTGTTCTGCTAAAATTCTGGTTGATAATTGTTCAGAAGACATCTCAAGTGAAAAGAAGGCAACTGCAGATTTTTTTCCACTTTCTTGTAGTTTTTGAGCAGCATTAAAAGCTATATTTGTTGCTAAAGCAGTTTTACCCATTGAAGGTCGACCTGCGATAATAATTAAATCTGAATTATGAAGTCCACCCAATCTATCATCTAAATCTCTTAGACCAGTAGGAACACCAACAATTCCCTCATCATTTTGATAAGCAGCTGAAGCCATCTCAATAGTTTGTTTCATTGCTTCATCAAATTTAACAAGTGACGAATTGAATGACCCTTTTTCAGCCAGATCAAATAATAATCTTTCTGAATTTTCAATTATATTCTGACCATTAACATCAAGTGCATTTAGTTTTGCAGCGTCAATAGCTGTCTCTTATACACATCT
>OJEE01000223.1_pt1 | contig 10862 bp, 7 predicted proteins | sample 1593231 | NCBI WGS metagenome assembly OJEE01 (sample SAMN05416702, study PRJEB24817) | seawater metagenome | isolation source: Sea water | place: Canada:Atlantic | collected 2013-07 | reverse complement strand
ATCCATTCAAATCTTTTAAAAATAGTTGAAACATTTAAACTTATATTTTGATTAGCTAATTCAGCTTGAGAACTAACAGAGGCACTTGCATCAGATGTACATTCTACCAACCCATAAGGACACTCTAAATTATATTGATTTATCTGATCTACCCCATCCCCAGCTTGAATTTGAACGATGTACATATGCATTCCATCGCTTGAAAAAGAAAATCCTCTTGGCATTCCATAGCCTGTGGGCGTATTACCAAAATCACCAACATTCCATTTTCCAACAAATGTTGCTGTTGACACATCATAATTTGTTCCTAATCTAAAATGATGAATATAACTTTTATCTCTAGGTGCAGCATCATTTGACATTAAAATAAACATAGCACTCCCAGTATCATTAAATTCAATATCACGTCCTATATCATTTGGACCTGCTGTTAATTCAAGACCTAAAGATGTTAAATCTAATTCACTTATTTTTGTCTTTGAAGAAACATCGTAAGGACCAGGCAAAGACCAAGTGGTAACTACTGGAGCATTATCTGTAGAATTTAATGTAAAAACTTTTGTTCCATCTCTATTTAGCGCAAAAGAATCTTTTTCATTTGAAAAGGAAAGTTTTCCAACATAAGTTGCCGTTGAAAAATCATTTGGTGTAGATAAATCAAACCTACCTAACTCTCCATGTATATCCAATATAAAAAATTTTCCACCACTTGATACAATCTGTATATTTTCTAATTGTACATGCATTGCTCCACTAGCTATACTTGAAGGTAAAAAACCATCTAGATCATCACAATCATTACTGCCATTATCAGTTTTAACTGAGGTCAGATCAAAAGGTGTGCTTAACTTATTCATAGATAAGTTAAGAGATGATTGCATAGCAGGATTTGCTGTAAATACTTGAAGACCATCATCACTAAATTGAACATCATTAGGATCCTCCGTTCTGTCATTTTCAAGAGAATCGCCAGTTTGAGAACTTGTACAGTTTGCGTTTCCAGATGGAATACGACCATCCACCCAAGTTACTGTTAAAGCTGCAGCAAGGGCTAGTGATGAAAAAAATAAACTAAATAAAACTAAAAATACCTTAGGCTTAAGAACACCTTTTATAGTTAATAATTTATTTTTCCCAAAAAAAAAATTTAACGTTTTTGTGTATTTGGTTTTCTTTAAAATTTTGAACATGAAAATGTATTAATACATTCCAGTTTTTTTTTTGGAGTGTTAGCAAGCCCAAATTGGGTGACCTCTAATGGTAATATTCTTCTTTATTGTATAAAAAATACAGATGTTTGAAAAATTAGAAGAATTAGCAAAAAATAATAAAAAAATTTCCGATTTTCATATTCGAAGTGGCTCACCGTTAGCTTATAGACAAACAGGTGAAGTAGTGACGGTTAAAGATATTCTTGTAAAAGCACAAGATCTTCAAGATCTTATGTCAACTAATTGCAATGAAACAGAAACAAAAAAATTTCAAGAAACGCATGAATTAGATTCTGCTGTAATGTTAAGCGGATTAAGGTTTAGAGCTAACTTTTATAAAACAATTAGAGGGCCTGCTGCAGTTCTTAGAAGAGTGGAAAGTGTCATTCCTGAAATGTCACAATTTGATTTACCAGATGTTCTTTATGATATTATTGATATGCATAAAGGGTTAGTTCTAGTTACAGGACCAACAGGGTCTGGAAAATCAACTACACTTGCAGCAATTATTAATGAAATTAACAAAACAAGAACAGCGCATATTATTACAGTTGAAGACCCGGTGGAGTTTGTGCACAAAGATGCAAAAAGTATTGTTTCACAGCGTGAAGTTGGAAAACAAACTCAATCATTTGCAAGTGCTTTAAAGGCAGCTTTGCGTGAAGATCCAGATGTTATTTTAGTGGGAGAGATGAGAGATCTTGAAACAGTTGGTCTTGCCTTAACTGCTGCAGAAACAGGTCATTTAGTTTTTGGAACATTGCATACTAGTGGAGCGCCCAATACTATTAATAGAATTATTGATGTATTTCCTCCAGAACAACAAGCACAAATTCGTGCGCAAATTTCCACTTCATTAAAAATGGTAGTAACTCAAAGATTAATAAAAACAAAAGATGGTCAAGGCCGAGTGGCTGCTTTTGAAGTTATGAAATGTACAGCTCCAATACAAAACTTAATACGTGAAGCTAAAATTCACCAAATCCCAAGTATCATGCAAACGTCAGTTCGTGATGGTATGATTACAATGCAAAAATCATTAGATGAACTTGTTAATAATGGGAAAATTGATCCAGGTGCAGGAAAAGAACATTAAAGGTTTTAATCTCATAGAGCTTTTGGTTGTGATTGCAATTATATCCGTAATATCAGCAGCAGCTTACCCAAATTTTTCGTCTTGGAAAAAAGCAAGAGAAGTAAGGGGAGCCGCTATAGAAATAAAAAGCTTATTCACAAATATTAATTCTCAAGTTCAAAGAGGATTGTATGGATTTGTCCAAGTAGAAGTAACAGCAACAGAAGACGGCGAGGTAGTGGTTATCTCGAAGGGTATGAAACTGAGTAACCTTGCACAAAAAATTAATTACAGTGAGGATGCTTGGAATGTTGACCAAACTTCAAGATGTGCTCTTGTTCAGGATTGGGATGATAAAGGGATGGATGAAGGAATTAAATCTAATAAATTAGAAGTTAGCTCCTTACAATTTGACGACATAGCAGTAAATTTTGAAGACAAATCAGGAACCGTTTGTTTTTCTAAAGATGGGTCTTGGTATAGCACTGCTGAAGAATTTGAATCATCAGGAGCGTTTTATATTTGTGAAGGTAAAGAAATAAAATGTGATGTTAAAGAAGATGGAGATCCAAACGATCTAAATCAAGATAATTTATTTGCATTAAATTGGTCTAGATTTGGCAATATTACTCTAGAAAAATGGAGCAAATCTAAATCAGAATGGATTTTACAATAAATAAAATGATTAAATTTTCAAATAAAAGAAAAAGACAATCAGGAATCACTATTTTAGAGTCTTTAATCTCCACCGCAATTATAGGAATAGGATTTGTTGCTATTTTTCAAATGGTCAACTTTTCTGTTCAATCGATTGATAGTTCTAGCGAAAGAACCAAGGCAAACTACTTAGTAAGCATGATAGCAGAAGATGTTATAGCCCACAAAATAACGAATACTAGTTTTGAACGGATCGAAGCATGTGGTCCGAAAATAAATACTATTGAATCAATAAAATCAATTTATGAGACAGCTGTGGAAGATGCTGCGGAAAATAAAAGAGAAAAATGGAATAGCATTTTTAAAACTGACAGATACCTTAAATGTAAAAGTGAAAAAGATATTAAAGATGTAAAAATTTTTCAAATATGTAAAACAGGATGTGATTATACTTCATCATATAAAGAAGACGAGTCAGATATTCATGCTGAGGTTTATGATGAGATGTTCATAGGTAGAGTGCAAGTTAATATGAACGATGGAAAGAAAAGAAGATTTTTATATTTCACTGCTGATTACCAACTTAAATAAGGATGAAAAAAAATAAATTAAAAGATATTGCTGGAATAACTCTAATAGAAATTATGATTGGAGTGGTTATCTCAGCTATTATGATGGGAGCGATGTATACAACTTACAGCATTGTAAATAGTAGTTATACTCAAGTCACAGACCGTGCAAAAATAAGTCGTTCTGGAAGAGATATTGTTGCAATGTTGATTAGAGATATTAGGTTGGCAGGCTTTAAATATCACTATGGTGTAAATACTGATGACATATCAAAACAAGATAATCTTGAATACATTTCTGGTAGTAGCGATATAGAAACAAGCCATGATCCAATTATAGTAATCAAAGATACATTAGGAGATGCAGCAGAGTCAGATATAGCCACCTCTAAAAATGATGACGCAGATTTATGTTGTGATAAAATTCATATAGTTTACGGGGACTTCAATCAAAATGATGCACAACCTTACAAGCGGTATAGAGTTACTTACTACGCTAAACCAAGTGGGGATAATGAATATTATGCTGTTTATAAATCAAAACAAAGTTGGATACAGTCTAGTGAAAGTGTAACCGGTAACTGGTCCAGTAGTTGTGCAGAATGTTTCTCCGGTGAATTAATTAGAGATCACCTCGTGGATATGGAGTTTATAGTTTCTGATCAGCAAGGAAGAATTATCAATCCTCCTCCAAGACCAGACACAAGTAGTAGAGAAAATCTTTATAATATTAAAGCTGTAGATATAAGATTAACTTTTAGATCAAAAAATGAGTTTTATAGATTCAATGCAAAAGATGACAATCCAAGATTTGTAAAAGGACTTGGGGAGAGAACCCGTAAATTTATAGATAAGTATTTAAGAGACTCAGTTGTCGTCACTGTGAATACTAGAAATATTGGTAGTTAAGGATAAAAATGATGAATAAAAATGAAAAAGGATTTGCTCTAGTTCTGTCACTTATACTTTTGCTTGTGATGTCACTTATGGGTGGAGCTTTAATAGTTATTTCTTCAGGAGATCATCAAAGCAACAATACTAGTGATCAATACCAACAGGCATTTTATGTAGCAGAAACGGGCCTTTTAGAGGGAGAAAAAAAAATAATTAATCAATTTTTGGGACCATGGATACATGAAGACAACATACCTGGACCTGGAGAAAAAGCTACAGTCGATGAAGTGAATGCTCATAATTTATATTTAAGCTCTTTAAAAGCAGATGAGGGAGGGAATGTTAGACATACAAATGACAGATCATTACCAAGAAATCAAATAAACGTAACAAAAACAAATTGCTTTAAAAGCTTTAGAAATATTAAAAGAGGAGATTTTCAAGTAACCCATCATGTTGTCAATCAAAATTTTGGAAAGCTGATTGAGCCTATTTTTGGAACTCCGAGTGATGTAGATCCCCTTACCTCGGGTGATGCCAAAGTCATGGAAAAGCTTACAAAAGAAAAAGAATATCTAAAAAGATTCAGGTATGAATTTTTTTCAGTTAATATTGGAAGTGCGCCTTATCTTGGAACTGGTTCAAGCATTAAAAAAACATCTAATAATTCTCAATCATTAGGAACAGCTTATAAGATATATGCCTGCGGAATCATGGTTGCCCAAGGTACGGAACTTGATGATTATGACGGTGAGGAAGAAATAATTATTCCGTTAGAAACAGTGATGGTTATGCCAAATTAAAATATGAATAAAATTTTAAAAAAAATTATGCAGATATTAAAGGTAACATCCATTTCCTTGGTATTTCTTTTAGTTGTAAACAAGGCTAGTTTTGCATGCGATTTCCTTTCTATTAACATTGGTGGCAACAAATCTCAAATTGAAAAGTATTTTGGACCTATCGAGACAGATAAAGAAAATGCAGAGGAACCAAATGATGTCACAACTGTTTCAACAGGGATTGATCGTTTTTGTCCTAATTCAAATCTAGGTAATTCTTTTATTCAAGCGTTTATTGTCAATGATAAAATTGCTGGAATTATAGTTGGAGTATTAAATGGAACGGATAATGAGGAAAGTAAAAAACAGTTACTTTATAATTATGTAATCAGCAATTATGGTAAAATTGAAAATAGTAGTAGACCAGACTGGACAGGTTATAAAGCTTGGAAAATTGGTGGTAAAGAAATTATATACGGTAAGTGGTACCACAGAAAAAAATTTCTAATTGAAGAATTACAAATATCAAATGCAGAATATAAAGATTATTTAATTATTGAGTAAAAGGAATAATAAAAAAATGTATAAAAAGTTTTTAAAAATTATAATTAGCAATCTGTTTATTGTACTTGTTGTATTAAATCAAAATGCTATCTCTAAACCTTTGCCTCCAGGCTCGGGTGCAGGAGATGTTCCAGCTAACATATTAATACTTTTAGATAGCTCTGCCAGCATGAATAGAAGGCTTAGTTCGGGTAATGGAATTGAGAATCCGGGTGATATTGTAGAAGATTCAGATGGTAACTTAATTGTAGGCGAAGGAAATTTAGGCTTTGTAAAAATTCTAACAGCTGACAATACTGTTGATCGAACTTTTGCAGCAGGTAATAGAAATTTTAGAGGTTCTGCAACAGACACATGTACTTTAGATGGAACTAATAATTCTACAGTTAGAACTATAAATAACTTGGGTCTTGCAACTAATGTTAAGGGTGTATCGGGGGATGTGATTTATGGTGCTGATCTTGGCTCAAATAATGGAAAAATTGTAGGAATTAATACATCTGGAAAATGTATTGAAGTTATTACTTATGCTGAGCTTGGTGGTTTTAGACCTATGGCAATGGAAGTAAGAACTATTAATGGTAACGATCATTTATTCGCATCGGGAAGATGGTGGGGAGGTAATGACTGGCGAAAATATTTTTATACTAAAAATTTAACGACAGGTGACTCTTTAACTTGTGGAAGTAATTATGGTGGAAGTTTGGGTACTGTTATTCAATCCGGCATTCGCCTTACAGTCGATAATAGTGGAGGATTTGTATATTATAACTACCAGGGACACATCCATGGATATGCATTAACTAAAACTGGAAACAATTATTGTCCTAGTGATACAGGCCGAGACAAATATTATGCTCAAGGCAACTCAAACACTTCTCATCGAAAAGCTACTGCAATTCAGGTTTCTCCAGATAGCGATTCTACAATATATGTTACAAGTTTTAATCATGGTGTAGTTCAAAAAGTAAGTCTTACAGGAGATAACACATTAACCTCAGTCATACTTGCTGGAAGAAAAAGAGATGCCGAGAATACAGCCAGTGCGGGTGCACTTAGTGCAGCGGAAGTTAATTTATGGGGTCCACAAGCTTTGTTTGTTACTTCTACAAAAGTATGGGTGTCAGATAATAAAGCAACGATACAAGAATTTGATGAAAACAAATTTACAGTAGCCAATATTGATACTTCATGGCAGGCTGAATACGGTGGAAAAAAAGAGACTAGATTTGAAGGAGCTAAGGAAGCTATCAAAGCAGTTGTATCCGACTCTTCGTTAACAGCAGGAGCTAATTTTGGCTATGGGTTTTGGAATGCTGGGGTATTAGGTGCAGGAAAAGGTAATATAAATACAGTAGGTAAAGGATATTACTGCCATGTCGTTGATGGTTGTGATTATTATAGAGGCTGGAATGGAGTGCATCCAGAAGGAAGATCTCAACTTTTTAACAGTGACTCAGGTATATCCGTAGGAATTAGCAAAGAGGGTGCTGCACAAATACCGGGGGCACTTGATGTTACATCTTTAGAATGGGGAACAGATGCCAATGCTTTTGCACAACTAGCTGATGAATATTTTAGGCAACACCAAGATGCATTAAACTTAAAAGGTACGGAAGCCGACGAAGCTGACTGCCAAATAAGTTATGTAATAGTTATTGGTGATGGTCAATGGACACATGGTTCACAAGCAGCAGAAAAAATTCGATTATTGAGACAAAATTTGGGTGTAAAAACTTTAGTCGTTGCTTATGGTGGCGGAATTAATGCTTCAGGACTGAGCAAATTTGATGCAATGGCACTTGCTGGTTCATGTGACACTGCAGGCTCACCAGATTGTCAAGCAAGAATAGATGCAGATAACGCTCAAATGTTAAAAACAGAGTTAGCAAGTAAAATACAACAAATTATAGCTGAAAAATTATCTTTTACCGCTCCATCAATTACCGCAACCATTCAAGAAGGGGGTTCTTTATACCAAGCACAGTTTGAATATATCCAGTATGGAGAATGGCGAGGAACCATCAGTAGACAAAGTGTTAAAGCTGATGGATCTCTTAATACAGAATCAAGTGAAGAAAATTGGAATGCAGCAGAAAAATTAAAAAATAGAAGTAACGAGAGAAACATTTGGACTACTCTGTCAGATAACTCATATATAGGAAATTGGAATAATTGGACAACAGATGACCAAAATAGATCAGATATAGAAAGTCTTTTTGACTTAACTGGAAATTCAATTTTAGATTATCATAATACCACATCTAATTGTTCAAGTGCTGATGGTGTAGAAGATGGAGTAAATGATGATGTTAAGGGATTAATTAACTTTGTTCGAGGTATAGATTATTTTGATTATGATGGAGACTGCAATATAATTGAAAAAAGAGCCCACTTATTGGGCGATGTTTACAATTCACAACTATTAGAAGTTGGACCTCCAGATGCAAATTCAAATTTTACAGATGTCAATCAAGAGGCATATTGGAGAGCTAAAAACAATTACCAGTCTTTTGTTAATGCAAATCAATCTAGACAAAATGTTATTTATGCGGGAGCAAATGATGGAATGCTACATGCATTTAATTCAGCTACGGGAGAAGAGGAGTGGGCTTTTATACCTCCTTTTATTGCATCAAAACTACCAACGATAATAAACAAAGCTTATGATGGAAAATTTGCAGGAGATCCAGGTGGAACTAATCCAATTTTTGGTGTCGATGGTTCACCAGTTGTTCATGACATGTATATACAAGGACTAAATGCAGATGGAGCTTATGAGCAAGGTAAAAGCTGGCGTACGATATTAATGATTCCCTATGGAAGAGGAGGAGCTGGTTTTTCTGTATTAGATGTTACCAATCCCATTATCAATGGCAATCAAGGACCTCTGCATATGTATTCCGTTTTTAATGATCATATAAATAGTAAAGTTTTAGTAGCTGATAACACAGGTCAGATTGCAGAATATCAATATACTCAGGCAACTATAAATATAAGTAACTCAGAAGAAGCTAAAATAGCATCTGAAAATCAAAATACAGCAGATGCTGCTGACTCAGACACTTGTGAAGCTGATAATAGCTGTACTCAACAAGATGCCATCGCTACTTGTCAAACAAATGCTCTAGCTTCCGGTTCATTTAGAGCTAACGGAACAGCAGCTTGTTTTACAGGTTCAACATTCGTATTTGATATAGAGGTTCCCTCAGATGGCGCTGGTAATGTTAGTCAAGATGATCTTGTAGTTACTGAAATAATAAATGGAGATAAAGTTAAAATAAATTTTGCAAGCGCTAAAATGGTTGATGGTTTTTTGAAAGTTGATTTTGGAGCTGAAAAAACTTTCAACGTAGGTATAGGCGATACATCAAGTAATCAAATTGTTTTGCAAACTTCATGCTCGTCCACTGGCACAGACCCAGTTGGATATGATTATAGCCAACTAGGAGAAACCTGGTCAACACCAAGAATATTTAGAATTCCTGCACAAGAAGGTGATGAAAATATTAATGATGATAAATATGTAGCAGTAATTGGAGGAGGCATGGGAAATACCTTTGTATGCTCAGGATCAAATGTATTCCTTGTTAATTTAGAAGATCTTGAAAATCCAGGCAGCATTTTTGGTGCTGTGGTTAATCAAGGAGCTATTAGTATCGTTGACACTGATACTAGTGATATAGCAAATGCACTTCCAACAACGCCTGTTGTTATCACACCAGATTTAACACGAGGTGTTCCTTGGAGAGGAGCCATGGTTTATTTTAATGACCTTGAAGGAAAAATTACAAAAATTAACTTAACCAACCAAACAATTAATAATGCTAAACTTTATGATCAAACAACATTATTCAAATTAAATGCAACAGTTGAAAATGGACGATATAGTTATAAATCCATGGATGCCACAATAGGAAAAGATACAAATAATTTTTGGCTCTTTGGTGGAACTGGTGACTTCCAAAGAATTGGTGACAGAAGTAATAAGATGGACAATATCTTATATGGGATAAAAGATGAGGAATTTCCATACTTTAAGCACTTAAATGAAGTTAATGTTCCTAAACAATCGGAAGGTAACTTTGAGGAAGAGGCTAAGAAAGGTGCAGATGCGGCTAATCATATTGATGATGTAACGGTTTGTGTGAATACCACTATTGATGCCACTGGAGAGCTTTGTCCTGGTCCTAATGAACAAGCATGGGTTATTAAATTAGATCCAAATCAGCCAAAAAGATTTAGAAAAGTGTCAGCACCGCCTACGGTTTATAAAGGGAATGTATTCTATCCAATTTACGAACCTCCTGTAGGAAATAAATGTAATATAGGTAAAGCGTTTATTTGTTCAGCCGATGATGAATGCGGAACTAATAATTCATCTGAACTAGGCGCAGTAATAGCAGGTGAAGATTGTTTATTTGTTAGAAGAGGAATATTGTCTGAATTAACAATATTTGCAGACACACTTTATGGTAACGTAGCAGGACCTGCTGAACAAGAAGATACATTATTCATCCTCTCTACCAATGCAGGAGAAGTTACTACTTACAGAAGATCTTGGAGAGAAAATTACTAATAAAATTTTTTTATAATAAAAAAGTTTTAATTTGGTTGGAAAAAAATACATAAAAAATAACTGCAATAATAATATAAGGACCAAAAGGAATTTGAGACGACATCTTTCTTGATTTGTTGATTAGTGATGGAATAACAAATATTAGAGCAACGACAGAAGACATAAAAATTGTAAAAGGAATACTAAACCAGCCAAACCAAAAACCCACCACTGCTAATAATTTAGCATCCCCAAGACCCATACCTTCTTTTTTTCTAACTTTTTTATAAAAAAAAATGATCAACCAAATTATTAAATAACCGAAGACTCCCCCAATTAAAGAGTTGATATAATTTGGAAAAATTGTTTGATTTAAATTTGGATCAAAAGATTTAAAAAATCCTATAACCATTAAAGGAAAAGTTAATTCATTTGGAATTATAAAATGTTTTAAATCTATAAAAAAAATAATAATAAAAAAAAAACTTAATATAGATAACAATAACTGTCTCTTATACACATCTGACGCTGCCGACGAATAGAGAGGTGTAG
>OJEE01000222.1_pt1 | contig 10878 bp, 9 predicted proteins | sample 1593231 | NCBI WGS metagenome assembly OJEE01 (sample SAMN05416702, study PRJEB24817) | seawater metagenome | isolation source: Sea water | place: Canada:Atlantic | collected 2013-07 | reverse complement strand
AACGAGAAGGGTAAACTATGTTTGGTGTACCCGCATCAAAAAGAGTTCCATACGTCCCATCATTTATATAAAGTTTTTGTTTTTTCCTAAGATTTACTCTTACAATTGTTGATCCGCTTTCTGCAACTAATGCTCTTCCAGGTTCACACAATATTTCAGGAAGTTTTTCCAACTTTAAATTTAATAAACCTTTTTTTATTTCTTCAAAATAACTATCTAAAGATTGAGGTACAAGATCGGGATATATAGCAGGAAAACCACCTCCAATATTAATATAATCAGGAATAATTTTTGTTTTTCTTATTATATTTCCAATATCTGCAATTCCTTTTGCATAAGAAATAGGATGCATGCATTGAGATCCCACGTGAAAGCTTAGTCCTACTTTTTTTGAATATTGTTTTGTTAACCTTAACAAACCAATTGCCTCAGATGTTAAGGCTCCAAATTTTTTAGATAGATCTATTTCAGCATGCTCATTTGAAACAGCCACTCTTACAAATAACTCAAGGTCTTTTGCTTGATTAGTTGTCTCAATAATCTTTATTAATTCATCTTTAGTATCCAAAGAAAAAGCTTTAATATTATAGTTAAAGTAGGCCTCTTTAATACTTTCTCTACTTTTTACAGTATGCATATATGAACATTTTGCATTAGGGGCAATTGCTCTTATATCTTTAATTTCTTGAATAGAGGCAACATCAAAGTTTTCAATTCCACTTTCCACTATTGTTTTTAAAACTTCAGGATGTGAGTTAGTTTTTACCGCATACAATACTTTACCAGGAAATTTATTTCTAAAATAAGTAGAAGCTGATTGTATTGATTTTTTTCTAATACAATAAATAGGCTTTTCCGGCTTTAGTTGATTTACAAGCTCATCAACTGTTTTAAATTTTTGCATTTCATATGTCCCCAAAAAAAATTTAATAAAAAAAAGTTTTTAAATACTTAAAAACTTTCATATAAATCATGCAATTAAGGCAATACTTAATTAATGTAAAGCAAATAATAGGTGTTGAAATTATCAGATAAGGCACCATATTAATTGTATGGTTGAACTGAACAATTTAAAAAAACTTGCTGATTTTGACAATAAAACCCTATTAATCGTTGATGATGACAATCCTTTCAGAGATAGGCTTGCTAGAGCAATGGAAAAAAAAGGGTTTGAGGTTTTTCAAGCTGAGAGTGTACAAAAAGGAATACTATCTGTTAAAGAAAAAAAACCAGGCTTTGCTGTTGTTGACCTTAGACTAGCTGATGGAAACGGGCTTCAAGTAGTAAAACAAATTCAAATTTCTAATCCAAGTAGTAGAATTATAATGTTAACAGGATATGGAAATATTCCAACGGCTGTAGCTGCGATTAAAGAAGGTGCAATTGATTATCTTGCAAAGCCAGCAGACGCAGATGATGTTGAGAAAGCATTACTAGCCGATCCAGAGAAAAAAGCTGAACCACCAGAAAACCCTATGTCGGCTGATAGAGTTAAGTGGGAACACATTCATAGAGTTTTTGAATTATGTAATAGAAATGTATCTGAAACAGCTAGAAGACTTAAAATGCACAGAAGAACATTGCAAAGGATTTTATCTAAAAGATCCCCTAGATAAATTTTCTAAATTTAATAATCTTTTTAGCCAATATAGTTAACAAGCAAATTTTGAATAATTCAGCTAATAAAAATGGTGTAACACCCAATTGAAGAATTGGTTTATCCCATCCAATTAAAACTCCTAACCAAATAGCTCCAAATACATAGATTACAGAAACAGAAAATATTAATTTTCCAAAAATTATAAAAATATTTTTATTAAGATTTAAATAGCCTGCAAAAAAAGAAGCAAATAAAAATCCAATTAAATATCCCATTGTTGGACCAGTAAAATAAACTATTCCAATACCTTTTTCTGGTGAGTTAGAAAATACGGGCATACCTAGAATACCCTCTAGAAGATAAACAGCTACAGATGCCAGGCCAATTTTATATCCAAAAGCAATTCCCAAAAAAAGAACTACAAAAGTTTGCATTGTCATAGGTACAGGATAAAATGGTATTTTTAATTTAGCTGAAATAGTTAAAGCCATTGTTCCTATAAAAATTAGAATAAATGTTTTTAATACTTTTTGAATTGAATTAGTTTTTAATAGATCCATATCTACAAATTACTATTTATTAATGTGATAATCTAGTTTTTTATTAGTCTTAAAAAAACATCCTCTAAATCACCATCATCGGTTGAAATATCTATAATTTTTACGTTATTTTTCTTAATTAAATTAATTAATTCTTCCATATTAATTTTACTTTTTTCATAAGAAACACAAACCTCATTATCTAAGTGTGAGACTATTTTTAAAGATTCTAGATCATTTTCGTTAATATTAATCTTCATGTCAGTTTTAAAGGTTACTTTTTTGGTTTGAATTCTATCTAATAAATTTTCAGTGCTGTCTAGAGCAACAATATTTCCTTTATTTAATATAGCTATTCTTCCACACATTTCCTCAGCTTCCTCAAGATAATGAGTTGTTAGAATGATAGTTACACCAAGTTCATTGAGTAATTTTACATTTTTCCATAAATTTTGTCTTAACTCCACATCAACACCAGCCGTAGGTTCGTCCAAAATAACTATTGGTGGCTGATGAACTAAAGCTTTAGCCATTAGTAATCTTCTTTTCATTCCACCAGATAAACTTCTAGCATAGCTGTTAGCTTGTTTTTCTAGGGATACCAATTTTAGAATCGTATCTGTAATTCTATCTTTTTCTTTAATTCCATAGAGACCAGCCTGTAATTCTAATAATTTTCTTGGACTAAAAAATGGATCAAGATTTACTTCTTGAGGAACTATTCCAACCGAAGCTCTAACTTGTCTTGGGTTCTTATCTAAGTCAAAACCCCAAACATTTACTTGTCCAGCTGTTTTTACCACTGTTCCGGCTAAAATATTTATAAATGTTGTTTTTCCAGCACCATTAGGACCAAGAAGACCAAAAATTTCTCCTTCTTTCACGTCCAAGTTTAAATCATTTAATGCAAGGTTATCTTCAGCCTGTTTACTTGAATAAATTTTTTTTAAATTTTTAACAGAAAGTATATTTTTTTGCTCCATGCGTGTTAATACATTTATAGTATTTAAAATAATTAAGATAATATTATTTAATGGATAAAATAAAAAAAACAGATCATTTTTATTTAATAGATGGTTCGGGTTATATTTTTAGAGCTTATTACGCATTGCCACCGCTAACTAGAAAAAGTGACGGCCTACCTGTTGGTGCGGTTAGTGGATTTTGCAGTATGTTATTTAAACTATTAGAAGATTCAAAATCAAATGAAAATCTTCAAAAACCTACGCACTTTGCAGTAATATTTGATGCAGCTAGAAAAACTTTTAGAAATGAAATTTATTCAGACTACAAAGCTAATAGATCAGAAGCCCCAGATGATTTGGCACCACAATTTGAATACATAAGAAAGTCTGTAGTTGCTTTTAATTTACCGTCTGTAGACCTTCCAAACTATGAAGCAGATGATTTAATAGCTACTTATGTAGAACAAATTTTAGCAAAGGGTGCGAAAGTAACAATAGTCTCTTCAGATAAGGACTTGATGCAACTGTACAGAAAAGATGTTCGTATATTCGATCCAATGAAAAATAAGTTTATAACACCCGAAGATATTGTGAATAAATTTGGAGTGGGTCCAGAAAAAGTTATAGATGTTCAATCCTTAGCCGGAGATAGTAGTGATAATGTTCCTGGAGTTCCAGGTATAGGAATTAAAACTGCAGCAGAACTGATTAATAAGTATGGAACTTTAGAAAAGCTACTAGATAACGCACAAGAAATAAAACAAAACAAACGAAGAGAAACACTTATAGAAAACAAAGATAAAGCGATAATTAGTAAAAAATTAGTAACACTAATGAAGGATGCTCCAGTTGAAAGAAAGATAGAAGAATTTCATCTAAAGGAGATTGATAAAGATAAGCTATATAAATTTTTAAGAGAAATGGAGTTTAATAGACTTCTTAGCTCTGTCATTTCTGCATATGGAGAACCTGAGCTAGGAGAAATTGCAAGTGAGAGAAAACCTGAAAAAAAACAGCAAAACGTAAATAAAAAAAACTATCATTTAATTACAAATGAAAAAGAAATAGATGAGTGGATTAACGAAGCAGAAGAAGCTGGAGAACTAGCAATTGATACCGAAACTAGCTCACTAGACGCACATCAAGCTGATTTAGTAGGAATTTCATTAAGCACAAAAATTGGTAAGGCTTGCTACATTCCAATTGGTCATAAGTTTAAAGGATGTTTAAAAAAAGAAGCTGTAATTAAAAAACTAAAACCACTTTTGGAAGACGAGAGCGTAAAAAAGATTGGCCAAAATATTAAGTTTGATTTTATTGTTTTGTTTAAACAGGGGATTAATATGAATTCAATGGAAGATACAATGTTGATGTCTTATGTATTGGATGCTGGAAAAAATAGACATAACATGGATACCTTGTCTGAGATTCATCTACAGCATAAAACAATTTCATTTAAAGAAATTGTTGGCACAGGCAAGAAAGAAATAAATTTTAGTGATGTAGAGCTAGATAAGGCAATGGAGTATGCTGCTGAAGATGCTGATATTACTTATAGATTATACAAAATATTTAGTAAAAATTTAAAATTAGAAAAATTAACTAATATTTATGAGATCTTTGAAAAACCTTTAATTAAAATATTAGCATTTATGGAAATTGAAGGAATAAAAATTGATAATAAATTTTTAAAGGTACTGTCTGAAAAATTTGAGAAAAAAATCAGTAAACTAGAAAAAGAAGTTTTTAAAATTTCAAAAAAAGAATTTAATATTGCTTCACCAAAACAATTAGGTGAAATTATTTACAATGATTTAAAGATTGCCGTACTTAAAAAAACTAGAAAAGGAAGTTTTGCTACAAACGCAGGTGTATTAGAAGACTTAGCATTTAAAGGACATGAATTTCCTAAATTAATTCTTGACTGGAGACAGGTATCTAAACTTAAAAATACTTATTCAGATGCTTTACCTGAACATATTAATCCAACCACTAAACGAGTTCATACTTCATTTTTATTGGCAGCAACAACAACAGGAAGGCTAGCTTCCAGTGATCCAAATCTACAAAATATTCCTATTAAATCAGATGATGGTAAAGATATAAGAAAAGCTTTTATAGCAGAAAAAGGGTTCACATTAATATCTGCAGATTATAATCAGATTGAAATGAGAATTTTAGCAGACTTGGCAGAAGTCAAAGAACTGAAAAAAGCGTTTAGCAACGATGAAGACATTCACTCTCTTACAGCAAGCCAAGTATTTAATGTTGATATAAAAAAAGTGGACCAAGACATGAGAAGGAAGGCCAAGGCTATTAATTTTGGAATAATTTATGGTATTTCACAATATGGGCTCGCAAAGCAAATCAACGTTTCAAATCATGAAGCAGATGAATTTTTAAATGCTTATTTCTTAAAATTTCCTGAAATAAAAATCTATATGGATAATACAATTAAGTTTTGTAGAAAAAGTGGCTATGTAAATAATATTTTTGGTCGAAGATCTCATTTTAATGGAATTAATGATAAAAATTTCAATGTAAGAAATTTTCAAGAAAGAGCAGCTATCAATGCTCCCATTCAAGGGTCAGCATCTGAAATCATGCGACTTGCAATGATTAGACTTAACAAAAAATTTGAAAGCATTAAAAACAATAAATCAAAAATATTACTGCAAATTCATGATGAGCTAATTTTTGAGGTCCCGGTAAAAGAAGTTAAAAATATAACTGAAATAATCAAGGATGAAATGACAAGTGTTACAGAAAGCGATTTACACACTTTTTCAACACCGTTGACGGTAGATGTGAATACAGGGGACAATTGGGGAATACTTCATTAATTTATCTCCATTGCCTAAATTAGAACAATTTAGTATTTTTAAAGTAGATTATGCAAACACAAACAATAGCTCTTATTGATGACGATAGAAATATACTCACAAGTATAAGCATAGCCCTTGAAAAAGAGGGCTTTAAAGTTCAAACGTACATTGATGGAGAAAGTGCTTTAATTGGGTTAACTAGAAATCCACCAGATCTTGCTGTTATAGATATAAAGATGCCAAAAATGGATGGCGAAGAACTTTTAAAAAAGTTAAGAAAAAAAACTTCCTTACCTGTAATTTTTTTAACTTCAAAAGATGATGAGATAGACGAACTGTTAGGCTTAAAGTTGGGTGCAGATGATTTTATAAAAAAGTCAGGAGGTTTTTCCATTAAAGTTTTAATAGAAAGAATAAGGGTTCAGCTTAGAAAAAAAGATATTAACAATAATCTTGAAGACACAAAAAATATTATTTCACATGGGAAGCTAAAACTTGACCCCTCACAACTTGAATGTGAATGGGATAGCCAGCAATTACCAGATAAACTTACTACTACAGAATTTTTAATAGTTAAAGAATTAGCAAAGAGACCAGGAATAATAAAAGAAAGAGCTCAGCTTATGGATATTGCTTATCGAGAAGATACGGATATTGAAGATAGAACTATTGATAGTCACGTTAAAAGAATTAGAAAAAAATTTAAAAAAGTTGACCCTGATTTTACAGCTATAGAAACAAGATATGGCAGTGGATACAGATGGAACGTTGGTTAATGTTCAGCAATTTTCTAAAAAGTTTATCTATATTAAAAAAATTTTTATTTATTAATTTAGTTATTTTTTTAATTATAGGGTTTTTAACAGCTCTTTACATTAGCAATGCAAAACCTAATTTAATAAAAAACAAAACATCCAAGCATATTCAGATAATTAACAATACAATTGAGCATATTTTAAGATTAAATATAAAATTTGAAGAAGAGGATATTAGAAGATTTTTATTTTCAACAAGATTTTTATTTCAAAATCTAGACAGAGTTATCTTATTTGATAATCAATTTAATTTAGTAGGTGATACTGATACGCTAGATTTAGATCCAAGATCTTTTTCTAGCAGGCTAGATATAGTCGAGTTAGAAATTTTAGATAAAGAAAAAAGCAAAAAAATTGTAGAAACAAAAAATTTAAATAAAGAAAAAACTGTTTCACTTAAAGATGTTCTTACTAATTATTCGTGGTCAAAAGATTATGGAAAACCCTTTACCTTTACTCAGGAAGGCTATGATCAGTTTTTATTAACAACAGTTAAAAGCATAACATTGAATGGAGTTAATATTGGATACCTAGTAATCACTGAAAATGCCAATGATGTTAAATCTGCTATTGATGAAAGAAAAACATTTATTCTAAGAACAGCAATATTTATAATTATAGTAATATTTATATTCTCTTTTGTTTTAAATAGATATTTTCTTAAGCCTATAAAGAACTTAGTAGCGTATACAAAAATTATAAAAGAAAAGAGTAAAAAAAAAACAAATATTAATGAACTTAAAAGTAGAAATGATGAGTTAGGAACTTTGTCAAATTCGTTAGATGATATGACAAGTGAACTTCAAAAAAGAATTTCACATGCAGAAAATTTTTCAACTGACCTTGTTCATGAGATAAGAAACCCCCTAACATCATTAAAAAGTGCTTCAGAAATATTGAATGAGACTGATGATCAATCTCAAAGAAGTAAATTAATTAATATTCTGAATCACGATGTCCAAAGAATTGAAAGATTGATCACTGATTATTCTCAAATATTAAAAGATGAGGTTGCATTAAGTAAAGAAAAAATGAAAAAAATTAATCTCAAGTTAATTGCAAGGTCTGTAGTAGATGATTTTAATAATATTTATGAAGCAAAAAGAGGGATTAAAATAATGTTAAATGATCAAGATGATCAAGAAGAATATTTTATCAATGGAATAGAAAATAGAATTGAACAAATTATTGCAAATTTATTAGATAATTCAATTTCATTTAGCGAGGATAACAAAAAAATCTTAGTTGAAATTTATAAAGGAGATAAAGATAAAATTATTTTAAAAGTTATTGATGAAGGTAAAGGGTTTAAGGAGACAGATACTAAAAAAATATTTAATAGATTCTATAGTAATAGACCAGATACTTTTGGTGAACACTCTGGTTTAGGTTTAAATATAGTAAAAAACCTTGTTGATCTTCATGGTGCTACTATTAATGCATCAAACAACGTAACACAAGAAGGTGCAAATGTTGAGATTGTCTTCCCTAAAGTCTAATCATAAGTTGATTAATTAAATTTTTATTATATAAAACTGAGCAATGGATGATTTTAAAGTTAAAGATATATCTCTAGCAGACTTTGGAAGAAAAGAAATTTCAATAGCTGAAAGTGAAATGCCTGGTCTAATGGCATTAAGAGAAGAATATTCAGGAAAAGCACCTTTAAAAGGAGCAAGAATATTAGGATGTCTTCATATGACAATCCAAACAGCAGTTTTAATCGAAACTTTAGTAGAGCTTGGAGCAGAAGTTAGATGGTCTTCTTGTAATATTTTTTCAACACAGGATCATGCTGCTGCAGCAATAGCTAAAGCAGGAATACCAGTTTTTGCTTGGAAAGGTGAAACTGAAGAGGAAGCTGTATGGTGCATAAGACAAACAATAGAAGGTAAAAAAGACTGGAAAGCAAATATGCTATTAGATGATGGTGGTGATTTAACTGCAATGATGCATAGCGATTACAAAGATTTGTTAAAGGAAGTAAAAGGTGTTTCAGAAGAAACAACAACTGGAATTAAAGCATTAAATAAAATGGAAAAAGATGGGTCATTAATGATTCCAGCAATTAATGTTAACGATTCAGTTACAAAATCAAAATTTGATAACCTGTATGGTTGTAGAGAAAGTTTAGTAGATGGAATTAGAAGAGCCACAGATGTTATGATGTCTGGTAAAGTTGCAATTGTTGCAGGCTTTGGTGATGTTGGAAAAGGTAGTGCTGCATCTTTAAGACAAAGTGGTGCAAGAGTTATGGTTACAGAAGCGGATCCAATTTGTGCACTCCAGGCAGCAATGGAAGGCTATGAGGTAGTTTTAATGGATGAAGCAATAAGTAAAGCAGATATTGTTGTTACAGCTACAGGTAATATAGACATTGTTACTGCAGATCATATGAGAAATATGAAAGATAGAGCAATACTTTGTAATATTGGTCACTTTGATAATGAGATTCAAGTAGAAGCCTTAAAAAATTATAAATGGACAGAAGTAAAACCAGAAGTTGACGAAATAGAATTAGTTGATGGAAAGAGAATTATTCTTTTAGCCAAAGGTAGATTGGTAAATTTAGGTTGTGCAACTGGACATCCAAGTTTTGTAATGAGTGCATCATTTACAAACCAAGTAATGGCACAAATTGAGCTTTGGGATAATCATAAAAAATATGAAAATAAAGTTTATGTGTTACCAAAATCATTAGATGAAAAAGTAGCTATGCTTCACTTAAAAAAAGTAGGAGCAAAACTTACAAAATTATCAAAAGACCAAGCTGACTATATAAGTGTTGAAACAGAAGGTCCATTCAAGCCAGATGCTTATCGCTACTAATAGCGAAAAAATAGATATCTCCTTAGAAGATAAAACATCTGAGCTAGCTAAAAAATTTTCAAGAACACTGCATAAAGGAGATGTAGCTTATTTTCATGGAGAAATAGGTGTAGGAAAAACAACATTTATAAGACACCTAATTAATAATCTTCAACAATTAAACAAAATAAATTTAACTGAAGTTACTAGCCCAACATTTAATTTGGTAAATGAATATGATGTTGGAAATTTTATAATACAGCATTATGATTTGTACAGGTTAACTGACTATAGTGAGATAAAAAACATTGGTTTATTTGAAAATAGGGAAGAAATTGTGACATTAGTAGAATGGCCCGAGAATATAAAAAAAACTATTGATAACAAAATTGATTTATTTTTTGAATATAATGATGATTTAAATAAAAGATATTTAACAATTAAGGGAGTTAAAAATAAAAAATAGATGTTGCAAACTAATAATAAATTAAAAAAAATTAAAGGTGATGCATCATTTAGATCTTTTTATAGAAAGTCATCATCAAACAAAAAATCAATCGTAGTTTTTGCTTCTAAGGAAAAAGAGAAAAACTTGTTAATATATGATGCAATAAATAGTCTTCTAATTAAAAATAAAGTTTTAGCACCTAAGCTTTATAGTGAGAATTATAAAAAAAATTATATAGAAATTCAAGATTTTGGAGACGATTCAGTTTTTGGTCTATTAAAAAAAAATAAAGACAAACGAGAAACTCTCTATAAAAAATCTATTGATTTACTTGGTGTGATTCAAAAAATTAAGCAAAATCGATCTAAAAACTTTAAAGGTAAAATTTATAAAATTCCAATTTACAACAATGTTAAATTATTCAATGAGGCAAATTTATTCTATGAATGGTATGCAAAAAAATTTGTAAAAAAAAATAAATTAACCAAGTTTAAAATTAGTATAAAAAAACAAATTAAATTTTTATTAACACACCTTCAATCAAAAGAAAAAGTTTTTGTTCATAGGGATTTTCATGTATCTAATTTAATGAAGTTCAGAAATAAAATAGGAGTTATTGATTCACAGGATGCTTTAATTGGAAACAGGGCTTATGATTTAGCTTCCTTAATTGATGATGTTAGATTTAAAACAGATGAAATATTTAAAGATAAAATTTATCGTTATTATCTAAAATTGAATAAAAAAAGATTTAACGAGGCTACTTTATTAAGTGATTTTGAAATATTATCCATTCTAAGAAATATGAAAATCATTGGAATATTTACAAGCTGTCTCTTATACACATCTCCGAGCCCACGAGACTCCTGAGCATCTCG
>OJEE01000221.1_pt1 | contig 10923 bp, 9 predicted proteins | sample 1593231 | NCBI WGS metagenome assembly OJEE01 (sample SAMN05416702, study PRJEB24817) | seawater metagenome | isolation source: Sea water | place: Canada:Atlantic | collected 2013-07 | reverse complement strand
AGTTCTTTCCTCAGCTCGAAAACACGTCGCGTATATCCAATCCGAAGAACCATCAATTGGGCAAGTAGCGAAGGAATCGTTTGTTGACACTTGCGATACTCCACGAAATACGGTGGTGTCTGGCACTTCACTGGCGGGCAGTACTCCCATCATGTACTGCTCAAGATGCCCTAGCGGCCGATCTAGTCCAGCGTTCCCATTGTCACCGAAGAAAGAAGTTTTGTAGCTGCCATCTGCTGCAACCGTGAGCGAATCGCTGCTAAAGCCACCGAGAATTCCATCGGCTGAGGAAACACCCCAGTGACCTCCTGTCACCTCGCCATTGAATTTTTCTTGGATTGGCAGCAAATCTGCACCACCCCAGAGGTGCAGCACCTCGTGAGTAAAGGAACCAGAAGTCAAGAATGGAACAGGATCAACGTGCAAAAAATTGTCCATGGTTGGAAAGGTTACGAGACCGCGAAGGCGTCCGGCTGAGCCGTAACAGCTCGCTGAGGACCAGGTCGGCTGTCCCAAGCCACCCACATCATTACTGATCTGAACTGACATGCCAGCATATTCGACCTGAGTAGTTTTATCATTGCCGACAAAGGCGATTACGTCGTAGTCGTCAGCCACCACCTCGTAAATAGCCTGGCCAAGACTAAAGACATAGCCATCGTCGTGTATTCCGGATAGCTGTTCCGTATCAAAATCCGGATTCAAGGTGTCCGCTCCGCCTTTTTGAAGTAGCTGCAGGTACCGCCCCGATGGATCACGAGAGAGTTTGAAATTGTTCTCTTCAGCCGGTGGCTGACTCCTTTTGTGGTGAAAGGAATCCTTCATGTGCAACTCCTCGAGATGCGGGAGTTTGAGAACGGGTTCAATATCACACGAAGCCCTATTGCCAAGCGCAGAGATTCGTTTGAGACTAGGTATGGCTACCAGATCATTCAATGAACGGAAGGCATTAGGCAGCACGATGGTTTCAAGTTTTTGCAAAGCAAACAGTTGTTCCACGTGGGAAAAGAACCCGGCGTTGAGGAGGTCGAGGAACCTTAAATCTGTGAGTTCATGAAGAAACCTGAAATCCCTCCCCAAGGGCTTCCAGCCGAGTCGGAGCCATTGAAGGCAGGTGAGATATTCCAGACCCTCATATGATCTGAGAGAGTCACTTCGGACATGGTCACCTGGCTCCCAGTCCGAGAACTCAAGTTGAAGAATCGACGTCAAATCGGTCTTGGTAATTTGCTCGAACTTTTTACCGGTTATCAGTTCTAGATTGAATTGACCGTGACTAGATAGATTTACATCAGGAAAAGCTGACGAGTTTTGACATTTTGAAGAGCTGGAATCAGGACGCCATTGCTCGCCCCATGTGAAGGTGGATTCGTACCCGTCAGCAATAAAATCCAGTACCGGAACATCAGGTTCTTCATCCGCGAGGGTCGATTCCTGTTCATCTGCGAGGGTCGGTTCCTGGGCGCTGCACCCGGAAACGAGAACAAACGCCACCGCAATGGTGAAAATAACGGGTGTTTTAATGGACCCACTCCCGATTCCTGACGCACACTCAGATTATCATGCTGACCGGTTTTACTTCCCCGCGTCGGTTGAAGCTGTGGCCGGCCATCTCTACGTCGCCGAGTTCAAGTTTCCTAATCGGATTCTGGCTTTCTCCGAATAGGCCTGTAGCCCACCACTTTGCAGATAGGCGCACTTCAAGGGTTTGACTCCTCATGCGTCGACAATTCTGGTGCGATTTTTGTGCAAAGTTTTAAACTGGAAGAGTTTGGCCTGAAGAGAGGTGTCCTCCGGTCGCAGGTTCAAATCCTGTCAGCCCGATTGGGCGTGAGCGTTTTGGGGACAATAACCCTCTAAGTACCCCGTTAGTTAAATGAGCTAGGATTCGCTTGACCTTCAAGATTGGATTCATTGAAAACTAAACCGCTGACATTGACGTACATCTCCTTAATCACTGCGGGGCTTTTATTGCTGACTTCCTGCGCGACTGTGAGCGATGAACCTGCTGCAGACTTAGCTCTTCCATCGCCAACCGAGGAGAAGATGGCCGCTATTGAGGAAGAAGTCCCTTCCCAGCCCGGTTTTGCAGAGGCGCTCGAGTGTCCAAAATCTCCGATCCCAGAAAGCCAACTGAGCCTGGTTAACCTTTCGGATTATCCAGACGATGAAATCATCAATTGCTTTAATTTTGCGGTGAATAAAATTGCCGACATGCGAACTGACGTAATGATGATTATCTACCCAGTGGGGCCATTTCTTTCCGGTGAGGTGAAGGATAATGATACCGATTATCGGGGTGCTGGTTTTGAGCCGGTAATTACAGCGGACCAAAGGGACTCGATGGCTAGCTCGCTGGAGAGCTATTTAGAACCTGCTTGCGGCGGGGAATTTGCGACTTACCAGGCTCGCCAAGTATCACGCTTTGCCGAATTGGGCGGAGGGCAGCAGGTGGCTAATGCTGGCGGTGGTTCGGATGAGTGCGCGAAGAAGCGATGGATGATTTTGAGCATTGATCCCGACAGAGCAGGCCCTTCCAGAGAGCTAGTGACAACTTTTTTTCACGAGGTGTTCCACACAGTTCAAGCCGGTGCCGGACAGCCCTGTAATTACTCCGGTGCGCCAGCAGTTGATGATCAATTTTGGATTCATGAGGCTGGTGCATCGTTCTTCGGATACGAGATGGCGGCTGAACTTGCGGACTTAGACTCTGCATTGGTGTGGGGTGCTCACATGCGCTTTGTTTCCGATTTGCTGGGGAACCAAGAAGTTGGCTCTGAGCTGGCGGATCCCGCCATCGCCGAAAAGGGCGCTATAGCGTTGCGGTTGCTCGCTGAGCGAGGGCAGCTAAAAACATCCGAGGTTATGGACGGGTCTTTGTACCAGAACTGCGGAGGACAACCCGAGGCCTTTAGTCCGCAAAACCTTCAGGTTGCAAAAGATTATTGGTCTGATTATTCAGAAGTTGGTGCGTTTGATTTTAGGTTTTCCGAAACCGCACTGACTCAGTAGCATCCGCGGCCCTGGAGAGGGTAAAACAGAGCAGCCCCCGACCAGCATGTTCCCCCGGATGTTCCCCACAAACCTGCGTTTTGGGTCCTTCGTCGGGCTTCGTTGACATTCGGTTCTCAGGAAAGTCCGCATAAACGAAGGCAAGCGAACGTCAGCGAAGGTCGCGCCTAAAACTGGGGCCAAGGGGTCGAGGGGTCGCAGGTGCACATGCGCTGAGCTCGACTGAAGGTATGTGGCTTGCTCAACCTGTCTGCGCGGACCCAGCGCTCGGCCGGCATCTAATCTGGGCCCCTGGTGGCGGACCACTTAGGCTAGTGCTGGGGACTCAGTTATTCTCCGGTGAGGAGCAGCTAATGATTGCCGTGTCAGGAGCCCTCAGTGGGGACGTTGTCCTGGTTACTGGTGCCGGGCGTGGGATTGGATTGGGCATCGCCAGCGCAATGTCAGCTGCTGGCGCGAAGGTGGCGATGGTGTCCAGGAGCGTCAGCCAACTCGAAGAAGCCTCACGGAGTGTCCCCGGCTCCGTGGCGGTGCCGTTCGATGTGTCTGATTTTTCGGGGCTTTCGGGACTTGTTGATCGCGTAGAGAGCCACTTTGGGGCACCGGTAACCACGGTTGTGCACGCTGCCGGCATTCACGCCCGGCACAAAGCCGAAGACTTTGACTTGGATGTGTGGCGAAGGGTCATCGAAGTGAACCTTGTTGCCCCGTTTGCCCTGTCTCAAGAGATTGGTCGGCGCCAGCTGGATGCTGGCCGGCCCGGCCAACATATTTTCATTGGCTCTCTCACCAGCTTTATCTCGATCCCTGAGACATCCGCCTACACGGCCTCCAAATCGGGGGTGTTTGGAGTGGTCCGAAGCCTGAGTCAAGAGTGGTCGGGGCGGGGCATACGCGTCAACGGGATCGCGCCCGGATATGTAAGAACTGAGCTAACGGAAGCGGTGTTTGCCGACGCGGAGCGCTCGGCACGGAACCTCGCGCGCATCCCCATGGGACGCTTTGGTGTCCCCGATGACATTGCCCAAGTTGCGGTGTTTTTGGCCTCCCACCAGTCGTCTTATGTCACGGGTCAGATGCTCCCAGTTGATGGTGGGTGGCTTTCAGCGTGAGGTGACGGTCACTACTGATGAACACTAGGGCGGTATCTGACGCTGCACGCCTGGTGGTGTGAACTGGAGCGCTGTCGCGCACGGGAATGGTGTCTGGGTTGCGGTTTCTTCCAACGGGGCGAGCCAGGTGATGCGGAGCGTCGCCACTGCCAGTGCTAGTGCTAGTGGTGATCCTGGTGTGCCAGGCATTTTCCTCACCGAAAAGGTCTGCGTGGGTGTCTCATGTCATCGAGGCAGTGGCCCGACATTCGCTGAAGCGCCTTAATTTTTGCTCCCGCTGAAACGGTGAGACTTGCCGCTGTGACTAACCTCGGGCGGCTCTTTTCTCCAACGTTGGACCCTCATAGGGTGCCGTCAAAACCAAAGAGTCAAAGTCGAAACCAGCAGGGCAGCCGGAAGTCACTACCTCATAAAACATGGCGCCACCCGCGAAACCGGAGTCGGGTTCAAAATATTCGGCATAACATAGGCCGCTTACATAAAAGATTGCCGCTGGTCCCGACACCACCGCGGTGTCTCCGCTGGACAGTACTAGGCGGGTTTCTCGCAAATTTCCTGTCATCACATAAGCGGTTTCGTAGCCAAACTCTTGCGAATAGGCCGATGTGATGGTCATCGCCAGTTTTGCCCCGGTGATGGGGGCCCCCGAGGAATCTACGCGGCTCTCCCACTGGTCTTTCGAGGTTTTATGCACTTCGTGAGTGAAGCAGTTGAGGACGTCACGGAGTCCATCAGCTTGCACGTTGTAAAAGTAGGTCCCCGTGCTGTCAGTCATGCCCCGACACTCGTCAAGTTGAGACTCCACGTTGTTTGCTGCGATAAACCAGCCCAGCGCCCGGATTGGGCTGGCATCATTAGCGATCCCAATAGGCCGCCTTTCGCCTTCGATGTGCTCTTCACCCAGCTGCTCAATGAGGCAACTAGGTGCCACATGGTAGTGATAATCATCTCCTCGCCCCGCATGACCGCCACAACTGTCAAGTTCTCCCATCTCCGCGGTGTGGGTGCGAATCTCTGCCTGTGTCCAGGGGCTAAACAGGGGAACACCATCAACCGCGACGCCAATTGCCCCCGCGTCCGGCACGATTGGTGTTGCAGCAAGCGTGGGAAAAAGGGGAAAAGAAAACTCGTAACTGTGGGGGCGGGGGTACTGCTGATTAGTGGCTGTGATTCCTACCATCACGTTTGCCAAGTTATCGGGCAGCCCATTAGAGCTGAAAGTGACATGGGTGAGTGAGCAGCTAAGAGCAGTCACCCGATCGGTGTAAGTATCTTGACTACACAGCTCGCTTGCGATTTCCTGGACAGCAGATTCCTGGGGCTCCGCCCGAGGTATCGCATTGTTTTCCAGGGCCTCGCTCGGAGAGTCCTCCAGCGAAACACTCTGACCACAAGCGGATAACGCCACAACGGCAAGTGCTCCGAACGCTCCAATCCTGAGTAATGAGCGCAATGACTCCATGGAAGTATGTCGTCTTTTTTTTCTCTTCTCAGACTCACGACCTAGCACATAGAAAAAACTATCACCTCGTGCAAAAGTTCTGAATCATTGGTGAACTTCCCGTGCTGGGTCCAACCGGATAGCTTCCTCTGGGTGCGGATAGGTAAATCCATGGGGCGCCCACACACCAACCGAGAGCTTCTTTAGCTCTCGGTGTGCGCAAAACTCATGGGTTTTGCCCCCTTCGGGCCTGGACCGCGACTTATAGTGTTGCGGCGGGGAGGCCCATACCGATTAGCGGGTGTGAGGCGAGCTCATAACCCGTCGGTCACGGGTTCAATTCCCGTCCGCCTGGCAACGCAAGGCCCAATAATCAGTGGTCAAGAGGTTGCAGGTTAAAATCCTCTGAGCCCGGCTGGGAAGCAAGGGCAACAGCTGGCCTCGAACACCCTTTCTAATAGTTTGGAAGATTTCCCAGTGCTTCCATCGCGGCCTTCTCCTCATAATTCAGAAACGTGGCCGTCAATATCGACTGTGATGTTGCCCCACCCGTTAACGACAGTGAAGCAGGAGCCATAGCCCCTGCTTCACTATCTTTGGGCTCTAGGAAAGAAGAGCGGCTGCGTCCACATCAGCAGGCACGAGGACTGCGTCAATAACGTGAATGACACCATTTGATGCTTTGACATCAGTGGCGGTGACCGTCGCGGAGTCATTCAGGCGGACGTTGTCGCCCACGTGGACGGCAACGGTGGAGCCTTCAACGGTGGCAACGTCACCCGTGCCAACATCAGCAGCGTGAACTTCGGCACCCAGCACGTGGTAGGTCAGGACCTTCACGAGGGTGTCGCGGTTTTCTTCCTTCAACAGGGCGTCAACCAATCCAGCGGGCAATGCAGCAAAAGCTTCATCAGTGGGGGCGAAAACCGTGAACGGTCCGGCACCTTGAAGGGTCTCGACCAGGCCAGCAGCGGTCACTGCTGCAACCAGGGTGCCAAAAGAACCAGCAGCTGACGCAACAGCGACAATGTCGCCTAGCTCGGTGGTTGAGGTGGCGGTGTTATCTGAGTCACTCATGTATTTCTCCTTGTTAGCCGCACAACAGAGTACTTTTCTCGCGACGCGAGCGAAGCAGTTGGCGACCTACCGCCAAGCTAGCCGAGGGAAAGATAATTTAGCTGTGATGCATCGCGAGGGACTATGGGGGCGCCAGGGAAAGACTTCCTCGCCAGTACTTCTTTTTCTAGTTAGTTCTCACCCCCGCGAACTGACACGGTTTCACCCCGTTTGATGCCGCTACGGCTTGCCCGCTAGCACTCGCTGATTGCGTATTGCGATTGTTGCGACCGAATTATTGACCGAACGCCGATCAGCGCGGTCGAGTAGAGCAAGTGGTTAGCGTTTACGGAAGCAAAGGGCAGGTCGGTTGGCTTCCTTCTCCCCGGCCCGCGGGGTTGCTGCCGTCAGGGCATACCGTACCGGTCAGGTTTGCGCCCGTCAGATTCGCCTTGGTCAGATTCGCGCCGATCAGGTTCGCACCGGTGAGGTTCGCGCCGATCAGGTTCGCGCCGACCAGGTTCGCACTGGCCAGGTTCGCACCGTGAAGGTCACATCTAAATAATCCTGCGCCTAAAATAAGCGGAATTTGAGAGCAGTCCTTCGTCGCGGCGCCCACCGTCGCCGAGGCGGTGTCACCACCGACTGACATCGTCTGCATCACCGTGGGGAGCAAAGACTCGAAACGTGCGGCACCCGTTACGGGGGCAGGAATTCTCACCACCGTTACATAGTTCATCTCATACATCCCATCGCCATCAGCATCCGACTGCTGACTGACCGCAACAACCGCATCACCCCTCTTGGCAGCACTAATTAACGCTGTCGCTTCGGTCTGGTTGAAACGCATCGCAAACTTGTAAACATCAGGCGGTGAAATAGTCCACTTCGTGTTGAACATCCGCCACTCTTTCTGTTCAACCTCTTGAACACCCGCCATTACTCTTGCAGTGAAATGATCGGAACCAGGAGCGTCATCCAGCTCATCATCCCAGTCAATTTCCAAGACTAAACGGCGGCCATCGGCGGACATTGCCACGGACACCGGGACATTCGCGTCCGGATGGCTCTGTACCTTCGCGGCATCAGCACCCAAGTCATAAGGGACCGACAACACGGCAAAACCCAGCCCACCCAAAACCACCCCGGTCACCGCAATAATGGCAAACCATAGTCTCGCACTTTTAGTCATGTTCTGAGGTTAGCAAACCCGCAGAGAGCTCCCCAGGGGTTATCAGCCAAAGTAATAGACCCTGAATTTCGCGGGTGCCCGCGCATGCCTGGGCTCAGGGGTACCCTGCGACTTGTCTGCAGGTGGAGCTGAAAGGAGCTCTCGTTGGTCTCGAAGTAGCTTCGGATTTTGGTCGCGGCCGAGTGTCTGAGAGCGGAGGGGCGTTCAATCGGCAACACAGTATTTTGGGCGCTGTTTGGATAGCCTTTTGATTTTTTGGGAGCCACAAGGTTTCCCGTCCGCCCACACGAGAGCGATCAGCCTGCCAAGCGAGTCGGTTTATCACTGTTCGGTCTTACTCAAACCACGTGTGCGGCTTCGCGAGCGCGGAAAAATCATGATGCTATATTGAGAAGTCGAAAGAAAAGTTGGTGTTTTGGAGCTCTTTGATCTTGTAGGTGGGTTGCCGTTCCACCCTCTCATAATCCATCTCGTCGTCGTTATGGTCCCGCTGGCGTCTTTGGCGATGACTGTGGTTATATTCTTTCCCAGCCTTCGCAAACCGTTTGTTCCACTTGCGGTGGGCATGGCAGTGGTTGGAGCTGTGTCCTCTTTTCTAGCGGTGGAGTCGGGCGAGGCGTTGATGGCCCGAGTGGGGCATCCGGGGGATCACCAGGCTCTTGGGGAGCGGGTGCTTCCCGTTGCCGTTGCCTTTGCATTGGCAAGCCTAATTTGGGCTCTGGTTTCTCGGGGCACGCACCCTCGCGCCCTTTGGGTAGGTCGGGTGCTTGGTGCTGTAGTGGTGGTGTTGGCTGTTTTGACAACTACATTTACTGTGCTGGCAGGACATTCGGGAGCGCAAACCTCGTGGGAGGACAGAATTTCAGCGGAGGCTCTCGTCGACGAACCTGTGCCTTTGCCTGTTGTCAAAGAAGCTCCGTCTGACGATGAAATAAAAAAACAGGTGGCAGAGCCTGACGACTCTTCCCCCAGTACGTTCGCCATGGAGCATGTGGAAATGAATGACTCAGCTGATAGTTGCTGGACCGTGATCGACGGTTCGGTTTATGACGTCACTTCTTGGATTGATCAACACCCCGGAGGTGCGAAAGGAATTTTGTCATTGTGTGGGGTTGACGGAACTGCCCACTTCAACAGCCATCATGCAAAAGATCAGAAGGTTGCGGTGACTCGGGAGGAGTATCTCCTTGGTTCTCTTGAGGTAACCGAGCCGTAAAGTGCGATCCGCAACCAGGGAAGGGTCTCCGGCTGTAGCGAGAAACTCTGCGAAAAAAGCCAGAGTTTGAGACTTAGTTGTATATGTGTCCGCCAAGGTACTTAATTCCGTTATCGCAAGCGACGGTTACGACGCGTTTGCCTGGTCCTAATTGAATTGCCAAATCTAAAGCTGCCACAACATTAAGTCCCGTTGATCCTCCAGCCAAGAGGCCTTCTTGTTTAGCTAGCGTCCGACACATCTCAAATCCTGCTGTCAGCACTTTCCAATAAAAGCGCGTCTGCTCCGTAAGTGCGGATTGCTTGGATTTTGCTTGCCGCGAATGCGGTGGATGTGACCGCGGTAAATTTTAGGCCCAAGATGGACGACACAAAAGCAATAGACGTGCCTGTGCTGCCACCTGTGTATTCACAGATTCGGTCACCAACTTTTAGGTCCCCACGATCCAAAGCCTTGCTGATAACGCCGAATGCCATTCGATCTTTATATGACCCAGTCGGGTTGTTGCCTTCGCACTTGATCCAAACTTCGGCAGAATCCGCTGGAACGATAGAGCCGAGACGCACGAGTGGGGTTCTTCCAATCGCCGCGATCAAACTCATAGTTTCAACTCTATATAGTCAACAATTTTAATATCGCTCAGCGATCGTCGTGGCCGATGGGGATGCCAGGACCTCCTCTTTTAGGTGGTTCCTGAGGGTTTCCATGGCTGCTTTAGCCCCACCAAAGTCAACGGGTCGCAGGTTCAAATCTTGTCAGCCCGCCTTGGAAGTGGGGGTTTCTTTCGCCACTAGCCCGGGTTTTTACTTTGCCTTGCTTTGCATGGATTCGGTAGTCAGCAGCTGAGAGCAACTCGCGGGTTCTTTTGGGGTCTTTCGTGCGCGGTTTGCCGGCAATGTTGCATTTGGGGCTCGAAATATATGTGAGCGGCATCGTGGTGGTGAATGATTTGCTAAGTTACCTTCCATGAGAAGCCTTATGAGTTTGAGCGTTGCTTCACTGTTCCTGTTCGTGGCTGCGTGTAGCGCGGGGGAGTCAATGTCCTCTGTCGGCGACATGGAACCAGCGGTTGAGGAGGAGTCTGCGCAACCAGAGACCTCAAGTGTTGAGGTTGTTGAAGAGTGTGACCCGTTGGTTGCTCACCCCAAGGGTGCGTTCGAGTTTGACCCGCAAGTTGACGAGAGCCTGCCGGAGTCGTGGCGCACCGAGTTTCCGGTGATCTTGGCCACTTTGCAGGCGGTTGCCCCCATTTCACCGTGTATTCATGATGTAAGAGAAGATCCGGCGAAGTCGCCGATGAAAATCTACGCCTGGAGTAGTGCGGTTGACAGCCCCTTCGAAGACGAGCGACCAGGAATGGAGGGGGCGAGTGTTTCCGGTGATGGAACAGATACCTGGATGGTCCTGGAAATTCGCTCAGATGAGTTTGAGTACGACTCCCTGCACAGATACTCCGTTGTCCCGCATGAGTATTGGCATGTTTACCAGCGAGGTGCCTGGATGGGGCAGGGTCTTTCCTATCCGGACTGGATGTGGGAGGGTGGGGCAAAAGTGCTTGAAGAGCTCTATATCTCGGAGCACTACGGGCAAAGCGAATTTGACCGTAACTTGTTCCCGGTAGCTGCAACTGCTCTTGCCAACCCGTCAGACTTTGGGCTTTACGCCTTCAAAGGTGGCGCTGTTGGTGGCGAGTACGATAGAAACTACAACACATCAGCCTTCATGCTCCTGGCATTGGCCAAAGAACTGCAAGAGCGTCAGGGACTTACTGAGGTGGAGTCCCTTGGGCTCGTCTTGAAGGCCCCTGCCCCACGCGGTTCGGAAACACCATTCCTGGACGTTTTTGGGATGAGCCTGGAGGATTTCTACGCTTCGCTTGCCCAGTATCCGGCAG
>OJEE01000220.1_pt1 | contig 10936 bp, 9 predicted proteins | sample 1593231 | NCBI WGS metagenome assembly OJEE01 (sample SAMN05416702, study PRJEB24817) | seawater metagenome | isolation source: Sea water | place: Canada:Atlantic | collected 2013-07 | reverse complement strand
TCTACACCTCTCTATTCGTCGGCAGCGTCAGATGTGTATAAGAGACAGAAACAAATCAATGATGAGTATAAAAATTCTTTAGATAAGTTGGTTAAAACTCAAATCTTGAAGGAAATTGAAAACTTTAAAGTGGATGAAATTCCAGAAAATTTAATTGAAGAAGAAGTAAAGATTTTATCACAAGGTATGACAGAAGAAGATTCTAAAAAAAGTAGAAAGAACTTTGAAGAAATTGCTAAAAAAAGAATTAAAGTTGGATTAATCTTAAACGAATTTGGTGAACAAAATAAAATTAAAGTAACTGAACAGGAAGTTCAAGCCGAAGTTCAAAAACAACTTAGAATGATGCCTGGTCAAGAAAAGATGGTAATGGAATTTTACCAAAAAAATCCATCAGCATTAGCCAGTTTAAGAGGAACCGTGTATGAGGAAAAAATTATTGATCTAATAAAAACTAAAGCGAAAGCATCTAAAAAAGAAATTAGCAAATTAGAAGCAGAAAAAATCTTAAAAGAACATCAAAAACAAGATCATAATCACGAACATGACCATGATCATGACCACGATCATCCTGAGGAAAAAAAAGCTTCAAAGCCTGCTAAAATAGAAAAAAAGCCCAAACCTTCAGCATCTAAAAAACCTTCAGCAAAAAAAGTTAGTAAAAAGTAATCACAAGTTGTATAAGTAAGAGAATCAACTTATGACAACAAACTTATCAGATCAAATGAATACTCTAGTACCAATGGTTGTTGAGCAATCAAATAAAGGTGAGAGAGCTTATGATATTTATTCGAGACTTCTTAAAGAGAGAATTATTTTTTTAGTAGGACCAATAAATGATAACGTAGCATCTTTAGTTACAGCTCAACTTTTGTTTTTAGAGTCTGAAGATCCAAAAAAAGAAATTAATTTGTATATTAATAGTCCTGGAGGACTAGTGACAGCAGGTCTTGGTATTTATGATACTATGCAATACATCAAACCAGATGTTTCAACTCTTTGTATCGGTCAAGCTGCATCAATGGGTTCATTCTTATTAGCTGCTGGAAAAAAAGGTAAAAGATTTTCTTTACCAAATTCTAGAATCATGGTTCACCAACCTTCGGCTGGTTTTCAAGGACAAGCAACTGATATTGAGATCCATGCCAATGAAGTTATGGATTTAAAGAAAAGACTTAATGAAATTTACTCAAAACATACTGGAAAATCAGTTGATGATGTGAAGAAAGCACTAGAACGTGATAACTTTATGAAGCCAGATACTGCAAAAGAGTTTGGTTTGATTGACGCAGTAGTCGAAAATAGATCTTAATACACTACATCTTGACACCCCACTAAACTGATACTTGATTAGTATGAGTCATCTATATTAAAGTATCTTAATTGATTCGTTTATAAATTATATGACAACAAATAATAAAAATATTCTTTACTGTTCTTTTTGTGGCAAGAGCCAACATGAAGTTAGAAAACTTATTGCAGGTCCAACTGTATTTATATGTGATGAGTGTGTTGAGCTATGTATGGATATCATCAAAGAAGAAAGCAAAGATACATTTGTTAAACATCAAGATGGATTACCACCACCAAAAGAAATTTGTGCTGTATTAGATGATTATGTTATTGGACAACCTCATGCAAAAAAAGTTTTATCAGTTGCTGTTCATAATCATTATAAAAGACTTAATTACGAGAGCAAAACAAGTAAAACAGTTGAACTTTCAAAATCAAATATTCTTTTAGTTGGTCCAACTGGTTGTGGAAAAACTTTATTAGCTCAAACATTAGCAAGAATTCTTGATGTTCCATTTACAATGGCAGATGCAACCACTTTAACTGAAGCAGGTTATGTTGGTGAAGATGTTGAAAATATAATTTTAAAATTATTACAAGCTGCTGATTACAACGTTGAAAAAGCACAACGTGGAATTGTATATATAGATGAAGTTGATAAGATTAGCAGAAAGTCAGAAAACCCTTCTATTACAAGAGATGTATCTGGAGAGGGTGTGCAACAAGCACTATTAAAAATTATGGAAGGGACAGTAGCAAGTGTTCCACCTCAAGGAGGAAGAAAGCATCCACAACAAGAATTTTTACAAGTAGATACTACAAACATTTTGTTTATTTGTGGAGGAGCATTCGCTGGCTTAGATAAAATAATATCTCAAAGAGATAAAGGTACATCAATAGGATTTGGTGCAAATGTTAAAAAAACAGATGATAAAAAAACAGGTGAATGGATGAAAACTTTAGAACCTGAAGATTTGTTAAAGTATGGCCTAATCCCAGAATTTATTGGCAGACTTCCAATGATAGCGACATTAGAAGATCTTGATGAAAAAACTTTAGTTAAAATATTACAAGAACCAAAAAACTCACTAATTAAACAATACCAAGAATTATTTAAACTAGATGGAGCCAAGTTAAGCTTTAAAGAAAATGCGATTAAAGAGATTGCACAAAAAGCAATTAACAAGAAAACTGGGGCTAGAGGCCTTAGATCAATCTTAGAAAATATTTTATTAAAAACAATGTACGATCTTCCAAGTCAAGACAATGTGGAGGAAGTTATTGTAGACGCTAGTGCGGCCAAAGGACTATCTCAACCAATCATAGTTCATTCAAAAAATAGCAGCAAAACTAAGACTGACAAAACTTCAGCTGCTTAATTTCACGTTAATAAGTAATAAATAGCTATTGCAATATCATATTTAATATCCATATTTAGAGTATGGATGTTAAAATTGAACGACCTTTATTACCGTTAAGAGATATTGTTGTATTTCCAAATATGGTTATTCCCTTATTTGTGGGCAGAGATAAATCTATTGCTGCCTTAAATGAAGTTATGAAAAAGGACAAAAAAATTGTTCTAGTTACCCAAAAAAATTCAGAAATAGATGATCCCAAAAAAACTGATGTTTTTATATATGGTTGTGAAGGTAATATTTTACAATTATTAAAATTACCAGATGGCACAGTAAAAGTTTTAGTTGAAGGAAGCAAAAGAGTAAAAATCTTAGATTTTAAAGATAATGAGAAATTTATTATTTGTGAATATGCTCATCAACATGATGTAGTTACTAAAGATGAAGACTTAATTCCATTAGCAATGACTGCTGTAAGAAGACTAGAAAAGCTAACTTCAATTAATAAAAAAATATCAAGTGAAACAATTAATAATATTAAAAAATTAACTAACGCATCACATATTGCTGATAATATTGCGTCTCACCTAACGGCTACTATTTCAGAGAAACAACAAATTTTTGAAACTATAGATGTTAAGAAAAGACTTAATTCTATAATTAAAATAATGGAAAATGAAACTAGCATTATTGGGGTTGAAAAAAGAATTAGAGGTAGGGTTAAAACTCAAATGGAAAAAACTCAAAGAGAATATTATTTAAACGAGCAACTTAAAGCTATTCAAAAGGAATTAGGCGAAATTGAAGATGGAAAAGATGAGACATCAAGTTTAAATAAATTAATTATTAAAGCAAAAATGCCAAAAGATGTTGAAAAGAAATGTATGGCTGAGCTTAAAAAATTAAAAAATATGAGTCCAATGTCTGCTGAGGCTACTGTTGTCAGAAATTATCTTGATTGGATGACAGATTTACCTTGGTACAAAAAAGACCAGGTTGATATTGATCTTAAAAAAGCACTTGCAGTTCTTGATGCTGATCATTTTGGTTTAGAAAAAGTTAAAGAAAGAATTATTGAATTTTTAGCAGTCCAAAAAAGAATGGAAAAAATTAAAGGCCCAATTTTATGCTTAGTTGGTCCTCCAGGTGTTGGTAAAACATCATTAGGAAAATCTATTGCGAAAGCTACTAATAGAGAATTTGTAAGAGTTTCTGTTGGTGGTATGAGAGATGAGGCTGAAATAAGAGGTCATAGAAGAACTTATATTGGTTCTTTACCTGGTAAAATTATTCAAATGATGAAAAAAGCAGGAACAAAAAATCCACTTATTCTTCTTGATGAAATAGATAAAATTGGAAATGATTATAGAGGTGATCCATCTTCTGCTTTATTAGAAGCATTGGATCCAGAACAAAACGCTACATTTAATGATCATTATTTAGAAGTTGATTATGACTTATCTGATGTGATGTTTGTAACTACAGCTAATACTTTAAATATCCTACCACCATTATTAGACAGAATGGAGGTAATTAGATTGGCTGGTTACACTGAAGATGAAAAAATTAACATTGCAAATAAGTATTTGCTTCCTAAACAAGTTAAAGACAATGGGGTCAAAGAAAATGAAATGACTTTATCTAAGGATATAATTAAAGAAATTATTCAAAGTTATACAAAAGAGTCTGGTGTAAGAAATTTAGAAAGAGAAATTTCAAAAGTAGCTAGAAAAGTTGTTAAAAAAGTAGTTTCAGGTGAAGAGAAAGAAGTTAAAATTGATTTAAAAAATTTAGCAGATTATTTAGGAATTCAGAAATTTAAATTTGGTGAACTTGAAAGTGAAGACAAAATTGGTGTTGTCACAGGTTTAGCATGGACTGAATACGGTGGGGAAATTCTTAAAATTGAAACTGTTATAATGCCTGGAAAAGGTAGAATGCAAATTACTGGTAAACTAGGAGATGTGATGCAAGAATCTATCAAGGCTGCAAAATCTTTTATTAGATCTAAAAGTTTAGATTATGGAATTATCCCACCTTTATTTGAAAAAAAAGATTTTCATATTCATGTTCCAGAAGGAGCAACACCTAAAGATGGACCATCAGCAGGTATTGGAATGGTTACTTCAATAGTTTCTGCAATCACTAATAACCCTGTCAGAAGAGATGTTGCAATGACTGGGGAGGTGACATTAACAGGTCAAGTATTACCAATTGGTGGATTAAAAGAAAAACTATTAGCAGCACATAGAGCTGGAATAAAACAAGTTATAATTCCCAAAGAAAATGAAAAAGATCTTGTTGATATGCCTAAGAAGATTATTGATGATATAAAAATTACTCCAGTTGAGCATGCTGATGAAGTATTAAAAATAGCATTAACTAAAGAATTAAAAAGAGTTGAGTGGGTTGAGGTTGAGAAAATTTCTCAATCTAATGATAAATCTCAAGCCAGTATTCAATAATTACCAATTTACATTATCTATTCCTTGATGTAATAGTAGCGCTTGTTTTGGGCGGTTAGCTCAGTTGGTAGAGCATCTCGTTTACACCGAGGGGGTCAAAGGTTCGAGTCCTTTACTGCCCACCAAAACAACTAAAGTGGGGGTGTAGCTCAGTTGGTTAGAGCGATCGCCTGTCACGCGATAGGTCGAGGGTTCGAGTCCCTTCACTCCCGCCACTTTTCCTTATTATTTAAGGTTTATATTATTTAAAATGTGACGTAAGTACCCTTCAACATGATATAAAAACTGCTATATAGACTCAGATGCTTTCAGAATTTTTAAAAGATTACCTGCCAATTATTATATTTTTGATTATTGCTCTTGGTCTGAGTTGTGCTTTTGTTGTTGTAAATTTAATACTTTCACCAAAACATCCTGACCCTGAAAAGTTATCTGCTTATGAATGTGGTTTTGAACCATTTGAAGATTCTAGAATGGAATTTGATGTTAGGTTTTATTTAGTAGCAATTCTATTTATAATCTTTGATTTAGAAATAGCTTTCCTTTTTCCTTGGGCAATATCATTAGGTAATATTGGAGGTCTTGGCTTTATTTCAATGATGATCTTTTTATTTATTCTTACAATTGGTTTTATTTATGAATGGAAAAAAGGTGCACTAGATTGGGAATAAAATTTTAGATTATGAACTTAGAAAATAAAAATAAAGAAATTCCAGAAGAATTTAAAAAACTTGCTGAAGACTTTAGTAAAAATGGTTTTATAACAACTTCACTTGATAATTTAATAAACTGGTCAAGAGCAGGTTCGTTACACTGGATGACTTTTGGTTTAGCTTGCTGTGCGGTTGAAATGATGCAAACAGCAATGCCTAGATATGATTTAGAAAGATTTGGTGCTGCACCAAGAGGATCACCAAGACAATCTGATGTTATGATTGTAGCTGGAACTTTAACTAATAAAATGGCACCGGCATTAAGAAAAGTTTATGATCAAATGCCTGAACCAAGATATGTTATTTCAATGGGTAGTTGTGCAAATGGTGGTGGCTATTATCACTATTCTTATTCTGTAGTTCGTGGTTGTGATAAGATAGTACCTGTAGATATTTATGTACCAGGCTGCCCTCCATCAGCTGAAGCATTACTTTATGGGATCTTGCAGTTACAAAAAAAAATTAGAAACAAAGGATCTTTTGAAAGATAATTTATATGAAAAATTTAATAGACCTTGAAAAAAAAATAAACTCAGAACTTACAACAAAGATTAAAAAAACTGAGATTAGACATGATCAGCTATACATCAATATTGATAATGAAGATTTGATAGATGTTACGTTATTTATAAAAAGTAATGAAAATACAAAATTTAGACAGTTAATGGATGTTACTGTTGTTGATTATCCTGAAAATGCTCAACGTTTTAAAGTTGTTTATTTATTTTTAAGTCATGAGTTTAATCAGCGAATTATATTGAGTTATCTAATAAGTGAAAATGAAGTTATACCCTCACTAACACCTATTTATCCTGCTGCGAATTGGATGGAGAGAGAAGTTTTTGATATGTATGGTGTTAAGTTTAAAGACCATCCAGATATGAGAAGAATACTGACTGATTATGGATTTGAAGGACACCCCTTAAGAAAAGATTTTCCTTTAACTGGTCATACAGAAGTTAGATATAGCGAAGAGCAAAAAAAAGTTATTAGTGAACCAGTTAAATTAGAACAAAATTATAGAAATTTTGATTACGAAAGTCCTTGGGAAGGAACTAAATATATTAAAGATCAAACCGACCTTGAAAATGACAAAAAAAATTAAAACATTAAATCTAAATTTTGGACCTCAGCATCCTGCTGCTCATGGTGTGTTAAGATTAATCTTAGAATTAGATGGAGAGGTTGTTGAAAAAGCTGATCCGCATATTGGACTTCTTCACAGAGGCACAGAAAAACTAATAGAAAATAAAACTTATATGCAAGCTGTCCCTTATTTTGACAGACTTGATTATGTTGCTCCAATGAATCAAGAACATGCTTTTGCTTTGGCTATAGAAAAAATTTTAAAGATAAATGTCCCAATTAGAGCCCAACTAATTAGAGTAATGTTTTGTGAAATAGGAAGAATATTAAGTCATATATTAAATGTTACAACTCAAGCTCTTGATGTTGGTGCTTTAACTCCATCACTATGGGGCTTTGAAGAACGTGAAACATTAATGACATTTTATGAAAGAGCATCTGGCTCAAGATTGCATGCCAATTATTTCAGAGCTGGTGGTGTTCATCAAGATTTACCAATGGGTCTCGAAGAAGATATAGGTAAATTTTGCTTGTCGTTTCCTAAAATAATAGATGATCTTGAGACATTATTGACCGACAACAGAATATTTAAACAACGAAATGTTGATATTGGAATTGTAACTAAGGAAGATGCGTTAGATTATTCTTTTAGTGGAGTTATGATCAGAGGGTCAGGTGTTCCTTGGGACCTAAGAAAATCACAACCTTATGACTGTTATGAAGATTTAGAATTTAAAATTCCAGTAGGAAAAAATGGAGATTGTTTTGATAGATATTTATGTCGAATTGAAGAAATGAGAGAAAGTGTTTCAATAATAAAACAATGCTTAAGTAAAATGGAAAAAGGACCCATTAAATCATTAGATGGAAAAATTAGTCCTCCACCTAAAAAAGATATTAAGCAATCTATGGAGGCTTTAATTCATCACTTTAAATTATTTACTGAAGGTTATCGTGTTGATAAAGATGAAATTTATACTGCAGTTGAAGCACCAAAAGGAGAATTTGGTGTTTATTTAATTTCTGATGGAACTAGCAAACCTTACAAATGTAAAATTAGAGCTCCAGGCTTTTCTCATCTACAAGCAATGGATTATTTAATTAAAGGACATATGTTGGCTGATGTACCTGCTGTTTTAGGGTCATTAGACATTGTTTTTGGAGAGGTTGATAGATAATGAGCTTAAGAAAACCTGCAAAAGAACAACCTGAAAAATTTGAATTTACAGCAGATAGTCTAGCTGCTGCAAAAGAAATAGTTTCTAAATATCCAGAAGGAAAACAACAAAGTGCTGTAATGGCATTGTTGTATATTGCTCAAAAACAAAATGATAATTGGATACCACTTGCAGCAATGAAATATATCGGAAAGTTTTTAGATATGCCTTATATAAAAGTCTATGAGGTGGCTACTTTTTATACAATGTATAACCTATCACCAGTTGGAAAACACTTTATTCAAGTTTGTACAACTACTCCATGCATGATTAGAGGGGCTTATAAACTTGTTGAAGCATGCAAAGAGAAAATTTCAGAAAATGAAAGTGAATTATCTGCTGATAAGTCATGTTCTTGGATGGAAGTTGAATGTTTGGGTGCATGTGTTAATGCCCCGATGATGCAAATTAATGACGACTATTATGAAGACCTTGATAAAGAAAAAACTTTAAAAATCTTAGATGAGATACTTGATGGTAAGACCCCAAAACCAGGATCATATAGAGGAAGAGTTAATAATGAACCTGAAAATAACAGAAAAACACTTTTGGATTTAAAAAATGCTTAAAGATAAAGATAGAATATTTCAAAACCTATATAATGACAATGGTGCAGATGTTGAGTCTTCGAAAAATAGAGGTGATTGGGTAGATACTGCTGAAATAATAAAAAAAGGTAGAGAATGGATTATAGATGAAGTTAAATCATCGGAATTAAGAGGAAGAGGTGGGGCTGGATTTCCTACAGGACTTAAATGGTCTTTTGCCCCTAAAGAGCTTGGTTCTAGACCTCACTATCTAGTTATAAATGGAGATGAATCTGAACCTGGCACATGTAAAGATCGTGATATTTTAAGGTTTGAACCTCACAAATTAATAGAAGGGTGTTTGATTGCTGCCTACGCAGTTCAGGCCCATGTTTGCTATATTTATATACGTGGTGAATATTATATAGATGGACAAAAACTACAAAAAGCAATTGATGAGGCTTATGAGAAAAAACTTATAGGGAAAAATGCTTCTGGTACTGGTTGGGACTTAGATATTTATATTCACTATGGAGCAGGTGCATATATATGTGGTGAAGAAACAGCACTTCTAGAAAGCATTGAAGGCAAAAAAGGTCAGCCAAGATTAAAACCCCCGTTTCCAGCTTTAATAGGATTATATGGATGTCCAACAATAATTAATAACGTTGAAACTATAGCTGTTGTTCCAACGATTTTGAGAAAAGGTGGGAAATGGTTTGCTTCTTTAGGAAAAGCAAAAAATACAGGAACTAAAATATTTTGTATATCTGGAAATGTTAATAAACCATGTAACGTTGAAGAAGAAATGAGCATATCTCTTAAAGAATTAATTGAAGTACATGCTGGTGGAGTAATTGGTGGATGGGAAAATTTACAAGCTGTAATACCAGGTGGATCTTCTATGCCTATTATACCAAAAAAAACATGTGAAACTTTAACAATGGATTTTGATTCACTTGTTGCTGAAAAAAGTGGTTTAGGAACTGCAGGTATTGTTGTTATAAATAATGACCAAGATATTATTAAGTGTATGGCAAGAATTGCAAGATTTTACAAACATGAAAGTTGTGGACAGTGCACACCATGTAGAGAGGGTTCTGGATGGATGTGGAGAATGTTAGAAAGAATGGCTAAAGGTGAAGCATCAAAAGATGAAGTTGAAATGCTTGGAGATGTTACAAATCAAATTGCTGGTCATACTATTTGTGCTTTTGGTGAAGGGTCTTCATGGCCTGTTCAAGGTTTATTAAGACATTTTAGAAAAGAAATTGAAAAAAGAAACAATATTGAACCAACAATAAAAAAACTTAATGAAGTTCCTTATTTAGTTGATCAACATTTATTGGATAAAAAAAATGCCTAAATTAAAAGTTAACAATATTGAAGTTGAAGTTGAAGATGGCTTAACAGTCTTACAAGCTTGTGAAAAAGCTGGTGTTGAGATTCCAAGATTTTGTTATCATGAAAAACTTTCAATTGCTGGAAATTGTAGAATGTGTTTAGTTGAAATGGAAAAATCTCCAAAACCAGTTGCATCATGTGCAATGCCTGCTGCTGAAGGTATGAATATTAAAACGAATACTGAATTTGTTGAAAAAGCAAGAAAAGGTGTAATGGAATTTTTGCTTGCAAATCATCCATTAGATTGTCCCGTATGTGATCAAGGTGGTGAATGTGATCTTCAAGATCAATCAATGTTTTATGGAGTAGATAAATCTAGATTTAAAGAAAATAAAAGACAAGTTCCTGAAAAAAATATGGGTCCTTTAATCAAAACTCAAATGACTAGATGTATCCATTGCACTAGATGTGTTAGGTTTGCTACGGAAATTGCAGGTGTAGAAGAATTAGGTGCTATTGGACGTGGTGAGGATATGCAAATAACTACTTACCTTGAGCAATCAATGCAATCAGAATTATCAGCCAATGTTGTTGATTTGTGTCCAGTTGGAGCTTTAACATCTAAACCATATGTTTTTGAAGCAAGACCTTGGGAATTAAAAAAAACAGAATCTATTGATGTTATGGATGCTATTGGCTCTAATATAAGAGTTGATACCTATGGATGGGAAGTAAAGAGAATTTTACCGAGAATAAATGAAGATATTAATGAGGAATGGATTTCTGATAAAACAAGACATGCCTGTGATGGTCTATCAAACCAAAGATTAGACACACCTTACATTAAGTATAATGGTAAATTTGAAAAAGCATCATGGTCTGAAGCTGTCTCTTATACACATCTCCGAGCCCACGAGACTCCTGAGCATCTCG
>OJEE01000219.1_pt1 | contig 10951 bp, 1 predicted proteins | sample 1593231 | NCBI WGS metagenome assembly OJEE01 (sample SAMN05416702, study PRJEB24817) | seawater metagenome | isolation source: Sea water | place: Canada:Atlantic | collected 2013-07 | reverse complement strand
CGTCCGGAGGGGCTGGGCTTACGCGGCGGTGCCGCCGCCGCCTCCTACCAGCGTCCCTTACCTCTCCCTCCGCCTCGCTCGCCTTTGCCCCGGCCACGGCCCCTACCCTTAGCTGCTCCGCGCGTACCCTTTCCCGGGTCGTCGCGGGCGCGCTTGGTAGTAATTTCCTCGTTTGAGAGGACCCTGTGGGCGAACCATTTGGTGTATCCCCCCGGGAGATTGTGCTTGCATCCCGGTTTTCCGGTGCAGTACAAACCCTTGTCCACATCGTCCGGTAGGACGGCTGCCAGGCATGATCTGCTGGGGTCGTATGGGGTGGAGCCCGCATGTTTTGCGGAGCACCACACGAAACCTTTTGGTCCTTCGAACCATACACCAGCTCCCTCAATTCTGAGGGTGCCAGCCAAGGTTCCTCGCCCCCATTGCGTCTGCTCCGATCGGGCGCCGCCGTATTCCAGCTGCAAAACGCTGCCCGCTTGCTGTCGCTCCCGTGCTTGCCTAGCTGCGGCCGCTTGGCTGTGAGGCGAGCTAATCTGCGAGGCCGACGGCCCCAGATCCGTGTAAGAAGGCGATGTCGGGTGAGGATATCCTATGGCGCTTGGTGGGGGAGGCGGCAAAGGATAGGCGAATGGCGACGCAAACGGCGGAGGCATGCCCGAGGTGTCCAAGTGTGCTGCCCTAGCCGCGTCCAAAGCGTAGAGCATGCGCAGCTCCTGCTGAAGCGGCTCGTACATCTCTCCCAAATTGGCGAGTTGTGAATTGAGTGTACCCGACACGGGCGCGAAGGGTCCCGGGCGGATAGCCTCTGAAGGGGGGGTGTTCTTGAGTTTGGCCATATCGTTGGCAAACTCTTGAAACCCTGCGACCGTGGCCCTCCTCAGAACATTCGACATGGCCGCTTTGGTATCTGCCATTGGCAGCGGTTGGCCCCTGGTAGTGGTAAGAGAATCGGGCAGCCGCTCGATCTTGGAGGCCCACGTGGATAACGAGTTCAGGGCCGAGGCGAGCGAAAGGTCCCCTGAAGTCGGCAGCCCAATGAACGCGAAGGCAGTGCACAAATGCCCAGCTCCCACACGGAGCATCTCCTCAGAGCTGAAGAAGAAGAGCGGATCGCGCAAAGCTGCCGCGTCGAGTGCTGGTCGCACCATGTGCTCGCCTTCAATCATCTTGATCATCGGCGAGACAAGGTGCAGCCAAGGATTGAAGGCGAAGCGGCCTTCCTTCACAAAGGTGCCGTTTATCAGCATCTCTGGGATGACGCATGTCATTTTCACCGGATCATCCAGCTTGGAGAACCAATCCGGGCGAATCTGGTTGTCCTTGTCAACGCAGATATGACGCCGAAAGGCCTCGATGACGACCGCTTTGTCCCTGCACATCTTGAACTTATCAAGAAGCTTGTGCTTGATTGGTACTCCTTGCAGGAATTGCAGGCCCAATGCACAGCTGTGAGCCGCCATCCGCTTGGCGACTCTATAAGCCACAATGGGAGATGTGTGCAGAGTTTCCATGTCGGAAACAAAGGCCTTCACGTCAGACTTGGCGAAGAGTTCTGAAGTACCAATAGGGTCGTCCGTAGAGGCGCCCTCCATGGTCTCCAGACTCGCCGTCGTCCTCGAGCCCTGCGAGACCGAAGTGAGGAGGCGGTCCATTTGTGCGACCCTGGTGGCCACAAGTGCGCCCTCCCCTGTTAGATCTGGCTCGGTGTCGAAAGTGCCCAACAGCGAGCCGATTCTGGCGTCGAGCCCTGCTAGGAGCTCGTGCGTCGGCTGCACACCGAGGAGCCTAACCGAATGCATCCATGCTTCTCTAGCCAAACAGCTAGCAGTCAGAAGTGCATAGAGATTAGGGTAGGCCAACACCCATGCCTCCCGAAAGCGCTGGCTTAGCGCGTCCCCCCTGCTCAAGCTGACAACGACTTCCGCGACGTCCTCGGCTTCGTGGCAGATAAGCAGCCTGGTGTCAATCACCGAGGACTCCACAAAAGCCTTCACACACATGGCTTGCATGCGAGGCAACTTTGCCCCCAAATTAGGGGTCAAGTGATTGGTAGCCTCAAAGAGCTCATTGCAGCATTCGAGAAAGTAGGGGCCCGCTCGCCCGCTGGGGCTGTATCTGTGCACCATGAACTCAATCATGTGTGCCAGAACCGCCCCGTCTCCGTCCGAGTCCACACACATGGCCACTGTCAGAGCTTCAGTCCAAGCAAGGCTTAGCGGAAGAGGCACTGCTGGTGGCCATGCGTCCAGGTCGCGAAACTCGCCTGGCGCGTCGATGGTGAAATCAGCGGGGCTTGCGGAACGAACGGAACGAACGAATGTCGCGAAATAGTGCAGTGCCGCTTTGACGCTGCCTCTATCCTCCTCTGACAGTCCCTTTGCAATGGCTGCGAGGAAGACATCAGCCATTGTGGATAGGGAAATGGCAGAGCGCGTCAAGAGTACGCTTACAAGCGCAGACTTGTTGAAGTAGCACGCGGCAGCCATGGCGACCTCGAGCTCGCGCCACGAGGCGGTTTGCGCTCCGCCGGAAGCCTTCCTTAACCAGTGAGCTGCGTCCAGCTGCACTGCGACATCACCTCCAGAGTTAGCGATGTTCGCGATCGTAAGGTTGCCCGTGCCGTGCACGAGGCGAAGGGTGCCGGAGGCTGCAGGCACTAACGTAGCCATGGCGTGACGCGTTGGACAAGAAATTCCAGGGCAAGCGAGGGTGCTTGCAATGGAGGCGACGATACCAACAGGGGCAAGGGAGTTGCTCACGGGAATTCCTCACGGGAATTCCTCACGGGACTTCTACCCCCGAGCCTAAGTACTCCTTACTTCTAGTAATGTACTTGGGATTGTTGGTACTAGTCGCACATGCTATTTCCATTCCCGACGGTTAGTATCGAAGATACTAACCTTAAGGAATTCCTCTACACATGATCTCTAGTGGCACATTGTTCCTCCGTAAACGAGGCTAAGACCTAACAGGAGGCTAGGAGAGCTGGCGACTTCTTGAGCCCCCTGGCCTGCGACCTGGCCGATTGTGCCGGCCTTAGCTTGTTGTGAACGCGCCTCAATGCCCCTTGGGACAGGGCGCAGGCACACGTGGAGTTTCGCATACGCCGTGCGCAGCGAGGCATCGCCTCGTGGCGTGCCCGGCGTAGCCGGGCGTCGAGGGCGTTGACGGGCGCTGGTCGTAAGGGGGGGGCCTGCAGCCGCCCCTTTACCCGCGCTTACTTATTACCGTACATGAGATGTCCCCTGACATGTTGTGTCTAGTGGGCTCTTCCTTCCCCGGTCGCGTTTCACGCGCCGGCAGCAACTTCGGTTGCTGTACATGCTAGTTCTGTCGCTATGTGGGGAGGGGGGTTGACAGTGGGGAGAGTACGTGTCCCCTTCCGGCCGCCGCTGCGGCGCCGGCAGCACTATTTGCTGTTCTGTCATTCGGGTTGGGTGTTCGGGCGGATAGAGAAGGAAGGATGACAACGTGTCATTTTTCTCCTCCGCCCGATGATTTGATGCGACCAGGGGGGAGGGGGGTGTGCCTCGCGTCCCCCCTTCGCACGGCTAACTTAATGGGGATGTTCCGTAAGGGACCGAAGGGAGCATCGCTGCATCCTGATTGGAGCGAAGCAGCGTCCCTTCGCGTCCTTCGCATGCGCGAATGTGATCTTGGCTGCGCCGCGGCCCTCCTTGGTGGCGTAAGCCGTCCATCCGCGGCCGTCGTTCTCGGTGCAGGTCTCATTGGGAAAGCAATGAGCCGGCACCATGACGGACTCCGCTCCTTGTGGTTTGGGCGGGTCACGCGTAACCGCAGATGGCGGCCGAGTCGAGTTGGCCCCTCGGCCGCCTCGAGGACCCTGCGCCTTCTCACGGACGACTCGTGAAGCCGCCGGCGCTCGTGCCGGCGGTCTTTCGTCGTCCGTCGAGTCGGCGCACTCTTGGACGTGTTCCAAGATTTCCACCGGGTCGACCGCCCGCATAGCCGCGGCTGCACTCGTCGCTTCAATGGTCGCCGAGTCGGCGCGAAGGGAGGCCGACACGTGTGCCGCGTACGCGGTCGGAGACAGCCTGCCGTACAGGGCCACCGCGGCGTCACTCCTCCATCTCCCGAAAAGCTTCACCAGTTCGAGGCTTCGACCGTCCGGGTGCTCGGAGTCAATGGCAGCCCGTAGGCTGCACGCTAGCGTCACTCGCCAGGAATGCCACGTGCGCTCGGCCGCGACATCCTGTCCTAAAGCCCTTTGCATCAAGAGCTCGAACCGGGAAGTTAGCCATTGCCTGTTGAAGGCCGGCGGTATCGTTCCCCTCGCATACGTCGAGGGGTCGAAAAAGAGCGGAAAGTGCCGCCGCTGCTGATCGTCGACGCACGGGTACTCGAGCTCGAGCTCTTGTAAAGCGAGGGCCAGACTCATGCGTTCCCCCGGAAGGAGCGAGAACCACATATCGTGTGACCCCCAATTGATGTTGAAAGGGTCAGCTTTGCTAGCTGTGGGCCTCACGCGCAACATCGTGGCCTTGGATATATTCTCCGGCGTCGGGGCCACCGCGCGGTCGCCTATGAACCACGTGACGTGCGCCCTCGTGAAGAAGTGCGAGCCGCCGTCGATGCATAGCTCCGCTTTGCGAGCGCCGCAACATCTGGCGAAGCGTATGGCCGCCCCCATCATCTTGTTTGTGGGCGGCGACCATCTGGGCACCGCTCCGCTTTCGAGGATCGCCAGAAGGGCGTCCTCGTGAGCCTTGTAAAATGGCTTCTTACGGTTCGGCGCCATGACGGCGTCGCCGTATTGACCGACGTACGAGCGAAGGAGCCCTTTTAGGGTCTTTCGCACTGCCGCCAACGATGGTAGCTTGCAGCCCCATTCGAGAAGGACCCCTCTCGACCGCTTGTATGCGTCCCACGCACTGTTAGGGTTCGCTGCGTCGTTGGAGGCCGATCTCGCCTTCATGTTCCCGGCCATATGCATGACCGCGAAAGCCGCCACGAAAGCCTCCCTCTGCTCGTCGAGATAGTCCGTCGGCCTGATGGCAGGCGTGGGTAGCGCCGCGCATGCGTCCACCCACCACCTGTAACCCCAGTCGTCCTTGTATCGAGTGGATGGGGCCCTTCCTTCGGCGTTCTTGTCGAACACCTTGTTGACAAGCGCGCGAAGCCGCTCCGGGTCCCCCGGGCAGACCGCGTGAGGCGTGCCGTCTTCGGCCAGCCTGTTAGCCAGTCTGCGAGCCGCAAGGGAGTAAAGTGCCCTCGCCGTCGCCGGTTGCTCCTCCAAATGAAGGGGGAGTACCGCCGCCGGCAGCTTCGGCGACGCCTGTTGCCGCGAGTTCGGCGGCAACACCGGTGCGGCCGCCATCGGTGAAGTGAGGTTCGCTCGCGCCGTGTCGAACGGCGCGGGCGACCACCGGGCCAACTGAGGGGCCTGCGCAAGCGAGAGCGGCGGCGACGCCTCCGCTCTTGCCGCTATCGGTAGCGATAGACGGCGAGGGGATAGGCGAGGTTTGAGGGGCGTGGCCACCGGCGATGCCGTCTCTCTCTTCACCTTCCTCTTCTTAGAGGAGGTGGAGAGCCGCACTTGCGGCGAGGAGTGCTGCGCGTAACGGATAACTTCCGTTGCGCTCGGGGTATCCGATGCGGCGCCCCTCACTGGGGCTGAGCGGGATACCCTCCACGAGTCGTCGCGCGATTCGGGCCGTCGGAAGGCGAGTGCCTCGCTCTCAGCCGATCCGGTGCTTTCGTGTTCGCCGCCAAAGCCAAATTGCCCGTAGCACGCCGCGCTGACTTCGTAGTCCAGCGTGGCTCGTCTTTCGTGCTCGCGCCGCGAACGCTGGTTCGCGCGCTTCCCCCTCTCTTGGCGGTCGATTGCCCGTCTTTTGCTGGCGCGCGCCCGACGTCGTTGGTACAGCGTAGGCTCTCGGCGATTGCGCATCGTTGCTGGCACTTCCCCTGCGAAGGCCTCGAATGGAAGCGGTAAACCGTATTCCAAGATGCGGTTGTAGTCGCGCCTCTCCTGCCACGAGTGATGTCGCCAGCGCTGATACGACCGGTCATACGCCGACGGGTACAGAAAGACGTTGATGACGTAGACCGCGTCGATGTCGAGGCGTCCCCCGCGTTCGTGCCAAGTAGAGGTTGGAAGGCCGGCGGTCCGAAGCCTTGCGAGCTCGGCCGCTGCCGTCGCCTCTATGGCGTCCAAAAAGATACGCAGTTCAAGGCGAATGTCCTCCTCGTCGTAGCTCGTAGGGGGTGGCCAGGGCGCGGACATCCGCGTGATGACTTCGCTCACGCTCGGTGTGTCCGACGCGCATCCCCGTGTTGGGTGCGCCGATTCCGCTCGGCCCTCCCCCTCAGGCTCCGCCAGTGCGATGTCCAAAAACTCACTCATGAGTTCGGCAAAGCCTGGCGGGGCCGGCACGCTTGTCATCCTCACGCCGCATGCCGCCGCGTACGCGTTGAAGACGTCCCAATACCCGCGCGACCCCGCGTCGTCGAAGGTGTTGGCGTTGCCGCTGATGTGCTGCGACTCCGAGCGCTCGAGGAACTCAGTGGTGCCCGGAATGTCGCGCCATCGCCGGTATATCTGCTGGAGCTTGGCTGAGTCGGAACGGCCGCGTACGAACGCGTGCGCCGTTGTGGCATCCCCCTGAATGAGGATGCGCACATGCGGCATAAGTGGCGCTAGGACGATGGAGCCTATCACCGGGCCCAGAGGCTCGGTGATGGTGATCGCCGCCCTGCGCCACCTCCCTTGTATCCGAAAACGGAAGTAGTATGATCCCAGGTGCACGAAGATCGCTGGATCTCGCGCGCCTCGCTCATCTACGAGCTGCCCCGTGACCTCATCGTGGCTGCCTGTGCAGGCGTCCGACGACATGATGAGATACGGTGTCGGAGGTCGATCGGGGGGGGCGTATGTGGTCCTCGCGTCGAGCGCCGAGTAGATCGCCGCGAAGGGCGTCGCGGCGATGAGCTGCTGCAGCTCTCCCAAGGCCTTCACGCTCCAATCCGTAAGCTTGACTTTCGCGTGGCCGTTGGCCACCGCGAATTGGAGCTGGCGCCCGAGCCCGTTTAGCAGCGAGTGGTCGAGCGCGAGGATGATGACCACATGCCCCACCAGGCCTTTGGCCTCCTCGAACTCAGAACACGAGAGCGTTCCGTTCATCATTCCCCCGCAGTCGACCAAAGCCCGCGAGCGCTTAGCAGGGGTGATAGTCCCTATGCCAGCGCCGGGTATCACTCGGGCTCCGATGTGGTCTCCGAGCGTGCCAACTGGGCACTTGGACAGGGAAGCCATCAACACCTTGCACTCGGTGTTGATGTCCTCAATGTCCGCCGCTATGTAGGCGGCGCGGTCGGCGCCTACCGCCATTGTAAAGGAGTCGTCTGTATAACAGCCGCTCCAATACAGACGGGCCTGCTCGGGCCCCATACGTTCGCTCCTTTGCTCGAGAGCCTCACGAAGGGCTTCCGGCTCGCGTCGAAGAAGCGTCGGCTCCCGCGCGTCCGCTCGGATGCGAATGGGCTCAAACAGCTTCGAACCGACCGAGGAGGCCACATTCGAAACAGGGCTTCTGCCCATGTTCGCCACAAGCTCGCCTACGAGGCACACCGCGTAGTCCTCGCCCAGCTTGACAATCGCGATGAACTGGGACGTCCAATATTCCCACGGGTGCGTCCCGAACTGCCAGAACCACCATCGAAAGTCGGTGGTGATGCAGTACACCGCCTCTTGGGCCAGAGCTGCCAAGGCCACGAGCGCCGACGCAGCCTGGTACAGGACAAAGGCGTCGTGCTTCCTCTCGCGGTGCCATTTCAGTGGTTCAAACCGAATGGCATCGCCCTGGGCCCAGCACGCGCAGCAGTACAGGCGCCCCCACCATGAGTGCTCGCCCTCTGTCGAGTCTAAAACTCGAGCGGCGCAAGAATCACAGGGTGAGCCCCACTCCGTTGTGACGAAGGGGGAAGTGCTCAAACCCTGCGTCGGCGGCGGGCGCATGGGCCCCGCCAGCTCGTTGAACGACTCGCACGGGATCCCGTCCGGAGGACCGTGCGGCTTGTCGCGAGCGAGGGGGCCCTTGTACGGCCACGAGCCGTTGGAAATGCGGCGTTTTTCGTTGGCCGAATCCTTCTTGTCGACTGCCCCAACCGGGGCCGTCCACGCCGGCAAGGTCGCAAGTGGCCACGCGTCAGTCTTGCCTTTCAACGCCCCCGTAAGATAGAGGAGAGGGCGCACCTTGTACTTGCCGGCGTCCGCGAGCTTCGAGATGTCCGCCGCAATGGGGCGAACATGCGTAGCCAGGGAGTCCATGTTCGTCGCTATCCGTACCTGCCTCGGCCGGTGCGCCTTGTACCTGAGGCCGTCGAATATGTGTGAGAGCAGCTCGAGATCTCCCTTCGCGTCGAAGTGGCGCCGCAAGGCCTCCAGCGCCCATTGCGTGTGCGGCACGCTCTGGGTGTCGAGGGGCTTTACGTCGCCATTCGCGCTTACGTCGAATATGATGGCGTTTGCGCGCCAGTAGCCCACGCCGTCCGCGTGCCTGATCTGCCTAAAGGCCCCATCCCCTAGGATGAGGTCCTTCGGCTTTGGATCGGGCGCGGCGTTGAGCCACGTCTCGAGTTGCTCCTTGGAAGCATTCTCGGGAGGAGGGTTCCTGAAGAAATGCGCTTCGCGTTTCTGGATGGCGTCTGCCGTCCGAAAAATCGCTCGCACCGCCCAGTCCGCCAGTAGTTCCGAGGCCTTGGTTGGCATCGGCCCCGGCGGCAGGGCCTGAGGAGGCAGCCTCGCGAGCATCTGAGACGTCAGCGGCATGCGGGTAGATGCGTATATGTCCGGGAGGAGGGCCCACTGAGCTCCCGCGGGCACCGAAGGAGGCCCCGACGGAGGCCACTGCACCTCCTTAGCCACGGTCGCCATGGAAATGGTGGTGGCTCCCCAGTCTCGCATCTTGCCGTCGCCGCTGTCCCGCGATCGGAGCGCCGCGGTGAAGCGTGCCGCTGCCTTCGCGTCCTTGTCCAGCATGGTTTGCAGTCCCATGCTTCGAGGCTCCTTGCCCAGTGACCGCCGCCACGACGAGGGCCCCGCGTGCGGCGTCGCCTGCTGGAGTGATCGCCGCCACTCAGATGCCCCCGCGTGCGGCGTCGCCGGCTGGGGTGCCCCGGAGACGCCTATCTTCGCGTCCCCAAGGGGCGCCGGCCTGAACATATGCGACATTCGTTTCGCCATCCCGTAGTAGACATGGAGGCTAAAGGGCGGATCGGGCTCGTTGGCTCTGGTGTGCGGTACCCACGCCACGTCCTCGAAGGAGAGGTCCAATGCCAAGGGCACCGCGTCCGGCGGGACGACGTAATACCACATCGAGAAGTCGAGATCCGGCCCCTTCTCGGTCTTGGCGGCCAGCATGGGCTCAGAGCTACATGCTAAGCTCTTAGCCACAGCGGCCGCCTGCGCATCGGAATCCCCTCGATTCGCGCCTGTGCCGAAGGACGTGCCGTCGTCTATGAGAAGGATGTGCAAGACGCCCTCGATCATTGCTGCTGGAATGACCACCACGGAATGATCGTAGTTTTCCTGCCGGCGAATAGCGGTCTTCGCTGCTGCCACAAGCGTGAGACGAGCCAAGGCCCAAGCTCTTGTTTCCTCGAAAACAGCCTTCGACTTCCTTTCCGCCGCTGCTTGAGGTGTAGCCAGATGCTTCCATGCACGGGCGTAAGCTTCAGCCAGCGAGGGGGGCGTCGGGGCGCGTGCAATCGATCGGAGCTCGTGAGGAAGGTTATCGTGCGAATGATGGTCGCTCGGTTGCTCCTCGGGCAGGGAAGAGATCGGCTTCGGAATCTCCAAGCAGACCAGCCAGACCCACCATTCTTTCCTGCGCGGCTCTCCGTAGTGCGCGACCGTCGTCTTCTGCTCCGGCGCCCAGATGTGTTCCAGCAGAGTCGGCGGTTGCTCAATAGCAACCCGCGGCGCTGCACAGGCGAGCCAGGCGAAATGCTCGACCGCTTTGGACATCGCTCCCGAAGCCAAGTGGGTCCTCCATCGCGCCACCGATGAATTCGGCGCGGCCACGGCCGCACAATGGCAGTCGGGGTTCGCTGTGAGCACTGGTATGGTGTAAGGGTAATGCTCGTGCCAAACCTTTACATCCATAATGAAATGTAGAGATGGGCAGGTGGGCGCTGACAGCGACGGTCTGTCGGCCACCGAAGCGGCGTACACGTCCAGTTTCGTCCACGCCTCCCGGAACGCACCCGTGTGCTCGTGGAAAGCAACGGCTCGGAAATCCCCCCTCGTCGCAGTCGCGAAGATGGCGGCGATGTCCGGCGCTCTGCCATCAACCTCCCCTGGGTGGCGGATGCAGTCCCGCCTTGATGGCAGGTCGCGTGCCTTCTGGCACCGAGTGGCCCATGCGTGCGTCGTGGCCCTACATCCGTCCTGATGGCACTGCGTCTCTCGCAAAGGCGGTGTAGGGATATTCGCGTCGGTGGCTACGACCGAGTAGCCATGCGGGCAGTGCATCGCATACAATGAAGCTTGCCACCATGGCTGCTCTGGCTCGCAGTCCGGGCACAAGATGTCTCGCGTGTTCGCGATGACATAACCCGCGGCTAAAATCCATCGTCCGTGCTTGCACCTCAGCAGCACTGACGAGGGGTACCAGTCCGAGGCCCCCGTCTCGCCAGGAGTCCCTACCATCATCGTAGGTGGGCCCGCGTAAGGCGGCGGAGAGCTCGGCTGGTATGCCGGGGAGTCGGGTGGGGTCATGCCCTCTGGGCGACCGTCCTGGGTCCGTGGTAACGGCCCATCGACCATGTCCTGACGTTCCCAACATGTCATCGGACTGTCGGACGTGGCGTACACCCTCTCCGGAGGCGGTGGAGGAGGGGGTTTGTCCTTCCTAGGCGGCGGAGGAGGGGGCCTCAGAAGCTGTCTCTTATACACATCTCCGAGCCCACGAGACTCCTGAGCATCTCG
>OJEE01000209.1_pt1 | contig 11151 bp, 10 predicted proteins | sample 1593231 | NCBI WGS metagenome assembly OJEE01 (sample SAMN05416702, study PRJEB24817) | seawater metagenome | isolation source: Sea water | place: Canada:Atlantic | collected 2013-07 | reverse complement strand
CGTCAGATGTGTATAAGAGACAGATTTTAAACAGACTTATTAATCACGAAACTATTTCAGCTAAAGAAGCGAAACAGATTCTGATTAATATCTCTAAAGGAGACTATAACCAGAGTCAAATCGCATCCTTTCTTACTGTTTTTATGATGCGAAGTGTCACTCTAGAAGAGTTGAAAGGATTTAGAAATGCGCTTTTAGAACTCTGTATTCCTGTGGATTTATCGGCATATAACCCCATAGATTTATGCGGTACAGGGGGCGATGGTAAAGACACCTTTAACATCTCTACACTTTCCTCATTTGTAACGGCTGCCGCAGGCATACCTGTTGCTAAGCATGGAAATTACGGCGTATCTTCTGCCTGTGGATCTTCAAATGTCCTAGAATCTCTTGGTGTGACTTTTTCAAATGATGTCGACTTTTTAGAACGTGCTATTGCTACGACAGGTATTTGCGTATTACATGCTCCCTTGTTTCATCCAGCGATGAAAAACGTAGCACCTATTCGACGTGAATTAGGGGTTAAAACTTTTTTTAATATGCTTGGACCAATGGTAAACCCATCGGCTCCTAAAAACCAAATGGTAGGGGTATTTAACTTAGAACTTTTGCGCCTTTACACCTACCTTTATCAAGACTCCGATAAAAATTACAGCCTAGTTCATGACCTAGGGGGTTATGATGAAATATCTTTAACAAATTCCGTTAAGATTGTCTCCAATAAGTCGGAAGTTCTTTTTTCAGCAGAAGATTTAGGGTTACAAAACAACAGCCAACAAGCAATTTTTGGTGGAAACTCAGTGGCAGAAGCCTCCAAAATTTTTAAAACAATTATAGCAGGTCAGGGGACTGAAGCACAAAATAATGTGGTGTGTGCCAATGCTGGTTTAGCGATTGCAACCGCCAAACAGCTCACACATATTGAAGGATATGAACTAGCCAAAGAAGCCCTTATCTCAGGAAAAGCAAACAAATGTCTCACTAAACTAATCGCCCTATAATGAATAGTATCTTAGATCGCATTGTCACTGATAAACACACAGAAGTCGCACTTCGAAAACAACTGATTCCTATTAAGCAGCTAGAACACTCTGTTTTATTTGAACACCAGTCCCCATCACTTAGTACACGGCTAATAAATAGCACATCAGGACTCATAACAGAACACAAACGCCGTTCACCATCTAAGGACTGTATCAATCAAAATTTGAACGTCCAAGACGTGGCAAAAGGGTATGAAACTGCCGGAGCCTGTGGAATGTCCGTGTTAACAGATATGAAATATTTTGGAGGGAGTTTAGAAGATTTACTGAATTCAAGAGCAAGTTGTGAAATACCCTTACTTAGAAAAGAATTTATTATTGATACTTATCAAATTGTAGAAGCAAAAGCCTATGGTGCCGATGTCATTTTACTTATTGCTGCCATTTTGAGTCGCGACGAAATTCAAGCATTTTCAAGACTTGCTCAAAGTTTAGGAATGGAAGTATTATTAGAAATTCATAACGAGGACGAATTACAAAAATCAATCATGCCGTCCCTCAATATGATTGGCGTAAACAATCGAAATCTTAAAACGTTTGAAGTTAGTTTAGAAACGAGCAGAACTCTAAGCGGGCTCATCCCTGACGAATTTGTGAAAATTTCTGAGAGTGGGATTCGTACCGTGGAAGACATTAAGAGTTTACAACCCTATGGCTATAAAGGATTTTTAATTGGTGAGAATTTTATGAAAACAGAAAACCCTGGTGCAGCGGCAGCAGATTTTATAAATCTATTAAACGCATGAAACTAAAAGTATGTGGCATGCGGTATGACGATAATATTCAGGCGATTGCTGCGATTAAACCTGATTATATGGGCTTTATATTTTATGAAGGCTCTTCGCGTCACGTGTCAGCGTCGATCCCGACCCTCTATCCTTCCATAAAAAAAGTAGGTGTTTTTGTCAACGCTTCCTTTGATACTATTGTCGAAAAAATCAATACTCACAATTTGCAAGCAGTTCAATTGCATGGCGAAGAAACGCCTGAACTTTGCAAATCTCTGCAAGCATTTAATATAGAGGTCATCAAAGTGTTTTCTATTAAAAATGAATTTAATTTTGATGTACTATCCCCCTATGAAACAGTTTGTGACTTTTATTTGTTTGATACTAAAGGGCCTTTATCAGGTGGAAATGGCTACTGTTTTAACTGGTCTGTTTTAAAAAATTATCCGTCTACAAAACCTTATTTTTTAAGTGGTGGGATTGGATTAGAAAACGTCGATCAATTACAAGAATTCAAAAAAAGTACAGCGGCAAGCTATTGCTACGCCGTAGATGTAAATAGTAAATTTGAAGTGGCTCCGGCCAAAAAAGATAAAAAAAGTTTAGAAAAATTTAAACAACTATTATGAGTTATCACGTGAATGAAAAAGGCTATTATGGCCAGTTTGGAGGGGCGTTTATTCCAGAAATGCTATACCCCAATGTAGAAGAATTACGTCAAAACTATTTGAAGATAATGGCAGAACCTGATTTCAAAAAGGAGTTCGATAAACTCCTGAAAGATTATGTAGGCCGACCAACTCCTTTGTATTTTGCAAAACGTATGTCTAAAAAATACAACACTAACATATATCTCAAGCGTGAAGATTTATGCCATACGGGAGCGCATAAAATAAACAATACAATAGGACAGATATTGATGGCCAAGCGTCTCAAAAAAACCCGTATTATAGCCGAAACTGGCGCTGGGCAACATGGCGTAGCAACGGCCACGGTTTGTGCCTTAGCAGGTTTGGAATGTATTGTGTATATGGGCGAAATTGATATTGCACGTCAGGCGCCTAATGTGGCACGCATGAAAATGCTAGGTGCGGAAGTTCGCCCTGCAATTTCAGGAAGCCGTACTTTAAAAGATGCGACTAATGAAGCGATACGGGATTGGATTAATAATCCTGTAGACACCCATTATATTATAGGAAGTGCAGTGGGACCACATCCCTACCCTGATATGGTTGCCCGTTTTCAATCGGTCGTATCTGAAGAAACCAAATGGCAATTAAAAGAAGCTGAAGGTCGCGAAAACCCTGACTATGTTGTGGCTTGTGTGGGTGGCGGCAGTAATGCTGCAGGCGCCTATTACCATTATTTGAATGAACCTAATGTAAAACTCATTGCTGTAGAAGCTGCTGGAAAAGGTATTTACACAGGTGAAAGTGCTGCGACTTCCGTCCTTGGAAAAGAAGGTGTGATCCACGGAAGTAAAACTTTACTCATGCAAACCAATGATGGACAAATAACAGAACCTTATTCTATTTCGGCAGGGCTTGATTATCCTGGAGTTGGCCCTATGCATGCCCATTTATATGAAACCAAACGAGCCGAATTTATTTCGGTGACTGATGATGAAGCCATGATAGCTGGTCTGGAATTGTCGCAGCTCGAAGGTATCATTCCGGCGATTGAAACCTCTCATGCGTTGGCTATTTTTGAAGATAAAAAATTCAAACCTGAGGACGTGGTGGTGATTAGTTTATCCGGACGTGGCGACAAAGATTTGAATACCTATATTGATTATTTTAAACTTTAATATTGTGAATAGAATACAAGCAAAGTTACAAGAAGATAAAAAACTATTATCCATCTATTTCACAGCAGGATATCCCAGTCTAAATGACACGTTGACTACGATTGAAAATTTAGAGAAAAATGGGGTGGACATGATTGAAATCGGATTGCCGTTTAGTGATCCTTTGGCAGACGGCCCAACCATACAAGTAAGCTCTACACAGGCACTTCATAATGGCATGACCTCAAACGTTTTGTTTGATCAGCTCAAAGACATCAGAAAAACAGTGTCTATTCCTCTCATTTTAATGGGATATTTTAATCCCATGCTTCAATATGGTGTAGAAGAATTTTGTAAAAAATGTCAAGATGTAGGCATTGATGGATTGATTATTCCAGACCTTCCTGTGGAAGTATATCACGAGGAGTACCAGACCATTTTTGAACGTTATGGCTTACTAAATATCTTTTTAATTACGCCACAAACAAGTGAAAAGCGCATCCGATATATGGACAGCATTTCAAAAGGATTTATTTACACTGTCAGTAGTGCCAGTACAACAGGAAGCCAAAGTGGTTTTGGGAAAAATCAAATTGATTACTTCAAACGCATTGCCGATCTAAAACTTGTCAACCCACAAATAATTGGGTTTGGAATTTCAGATCACGAAACCTTTAGTCAAGCAACGCAACATGCAAAAGGTGCTATTATTGGAAGTGCTTTTATAAAACACGTGACCAAGCACGGGGTAAATAACTTAAAAAAATTCACAGATATTATACTTAAAAAATAAAAAACTATATTTAATTAAAAAGATGAAATTATCCCCAAACGTATTACTTCTTACTCTAACTATGTTAATTTTTTGTGCTTGCAAAAGCGATGAGTCTGTTAATGAATCCGACAATGAAACCCAAAATGATTATGTAAACAAAATCATGGCATTAGGGGCATCACGAGTTGAAGGCAATAGACCAGAATTCGAAAGTTTTAGATATGAACTATGGAAACAACTAAAAGAGAATAACTGGACTTTTGACTTTGTTGGAACACAATCTGATAATTCTAATTATCCCGCATTTAATAACCAAAATTTTGATACTGATCACGAGGGACATGGTGGATGGACTTCAGAAGACATTTTAGATGGCATTAATGAATGGATCACAGAAACAGAAACTCCAGATATTGTACTTTTTAGTTCACCTGGCGGTAATGATGCTTTGCAAAGCTTGCCGTATGCACAGATCCCCATAAATATTAATGCGATTATAGACATACTTCAAGAAACCAATCCAAATGTCACCATACTAATCGAACAATTGGCTCCAGGAAGGTCTGATATAATGACTTCAGAGTTGATAAGCTATTTTAACCAAATAAATGAAGAAGTGTTAGCAATCGCTTCTGAACAATCTACCTCTTCGTCTCAAGTGATAGCGATAGATATGTACACTGGATTTACAGACCTTATGTTAGCCGATGATGTGCATTATAATGATTCTGGAGCTGATTTTATAGCGACTCGATATTACAATGTGCTTTCAAGTATTCTCGATTAACAAATAAAGGCCGTTAAATAACAGAGCACTCAAATTAGAAAAAAGATTATCGAAATTATAAAACCATAACAAAATCTAAACGTTAGGTGGTTAATAATCTTAAAGATTAATAACTCCTTAACGCATTTAAGAATTCTATATTACGATATTTGTGATAATGACAGAAATAGATTTTAATTATGGAAAGGGGTTTACGTTTAGTAAGCATACTGCAAAAGACGTTTCGGACTTTGATCGTGTGTTTGGTGTGTTTAAAGAACTCCTAACACATACATCAGGCGATATCGAAGAAGCTTTTGAATGGCTAAATACACTGGACGACGAATACAATATTTTTAACGATCACTACACACTAGAGAACTTTGAAGAGGATCTCAAGAAACGAGGTTATATCAAAGAAAATATCGATCCTGACCAACTCAAATCTGGAAACGGAAAAGGGAAGGGGAAAAACATACTTACTGCAAAACTTGAGTCGGCCTTGAGAGACTATGCTTTAAACCAAATTTTTGGAAAGTTAAAAAAGAGTGGTCTAGGAAATCATAGGACTACAAAAGTAGGGGTCGGCGATGAGCGAGATGGCGAGAATAGATCCTTTCAATTTGGTGACGACTTGTCCACCGTAAATATGACTGAGAGCCTCAAAAATGCACAAATAAACAACGGTATTTCAGATTTACGTCTCACAGAAAATGATTTAATTGTTGAAGAAACAAAGCATAAAGCACAAATGAGTACTGTGCTTATGATTGATATTAGTCACTCTATGATTTTGTACGGCGAAGACCGGATTACACCTGCCAAAAAAGTAGCGATGGCGCTGGTAGAACTAATTCACCGAAAATATCCTAAAGACTCCATTGATATTATAGTATTTGGAAATGAGGCCTGGCCAATTAAGGTGAAGGATCTTCCCTATCTAAAGGTTGGACCTTACCATACCAATACCGTTGCTGGACTAGAATTAGCAATGGATATTTTGCGTAGAAAACGAAACACAAATAAGCAAATTTTCATGATAACCGATGGAAAACCAAGTTGTATTAAGCTGCCATCTGGAGAGTTTTACAAAAACAGTAATGGGTTGGACGATATGATTGTCTCTAAATGTTTGAATAAAGCAGCTCAAGCAAGGAAATTAAAAATACCTATTACCACTTTTATGATTGCTCAAGATCCGTATCTACGACAATTTGTAGAACTTTTTACAGCGCAAAACCAAGGAAAAGCGTTCTTAACTGGATTGTCCGGTTTAGGAGAAATGATATTTGAAGATTACGAAAAAAATAGAACTAAAAGAATATGAGAAAAGATATAACATTTAAAGAGTTGAAAAACTCTGATTATGAGAACAAAACAATTAACCAAGAGATTCAAGCCAATTTAATTGCACGAATTAAAGCCAAGCAACCAGTATTCGAAGGACTTTATGGCTATGAAGACACGGTTGTTCCTCAATTAAAAAAGGCTATTATTGCTGGGCATCACATCAACTTATTAGGATTAAGAGGACAAGCAAAAACAAAGATTGCACGAAGCATGGTGGATCTTCTCGATGAATACATGCCGATTGTTAAAGGATCTGAGATAAATGACAACCCATATGAACCAATTTCGAAATATGCACGAGATTTAATTGCTGAAATGGGCGACAAAACCCCTATATCATGGGTACATAGATCTGAACGTTTCTTTGAAAAACTAGCTACACCAGATGTGAATGTCGCTGACTTGATTGGAGATATTGACCCTATCAAGGCAGCGACCTTAAAATTACCCTACTCTGACGAACGGGTTTTACATTACGGGATGATTCCAAGAGCAAATCGGTCTATTTTTGTCCTAAATGAATTGCCAGATTTACAAGCACGGATACAAGTATCTTTATTTAATATATTACAAGAAGGAGACATTCAAATACGAGGGTTTCAGCTTAGAATGCCCCTAGATATTCAATTTGTATTCACTGCGAACCCAGAAGATTACACCAATAGAGGAAGCATAGTCACCCCTTTAAAGGATAGGATTGGATCACAGATTTTTACACACTATCCCAAATCAATCGCACTTGCTCGTGAAATCACAGAACAAGAAGCAAAAATATCCAAAGAAGACAAAGCGAGTATCCTAGTTCCAAACTTAGCTAAAAATCTTTTGGAAGAAGTCGCTTTCACAGCCCGAAAAAGCGAATATGTAGACGCTAAAAGCGGGGTGAGTGCGCGGCTTACAATCAGTGCAATGGAAAATCTTATGGCCGCTGCAAAATTACGATTGATTGAAACCAGTTCAGAAAAAACAACCGTTAGATTGGTTGACTTTATGTCAATAATCCCTTCCATAACGGGCAAAATTGAACTGGTATATGAAGGGGAACAAGAGGGAGCTGATGAAGTCGCCAAATTACTTATTGACAGTGCAGTGATGGTGCAATTTGAAAACCTATTTCCTCGCATTTCAAAACTTGAAAAAGAAGGAATTAAGACGCCTTATACAGACTTGATTCAGTGGTTTGACAACAACTTTATTGAGTTAAACTATACAGATACGGACGATGAATTCTTTTCAAGCCTTAGATCTATAAAACCCCTAGTGGCCCTTATTGAAGACCATGCTGGTAAATTAAACAGCCAGGACCAAGCCTTTTGTATGGAGCTCGTTCTTTGGGGATTAACCATTAACAATAAATTGGATAAATCGGAAAACAATACCGCTTACAAATTTGACTCTGCAGGAATAAATCAGTATTTTAATAGAACTAATTAAAAAATAGATTAAAATGTCCATTAAAAAGCCTACGGTAGCTACCAAATATATTCTATTCTAAAAAGTGATTAGGTACATTTAAACTCAGACTAACAAGTTGTATATTTCTAACTAAATATATTGAAAACAATAGAATTCATATTATAGATGTTACATACAATAGAAAACGAACTGCTCATTTGCACAATTGACTCCAATGGTGCAGAAATACGTTCTCTAAAAAACAAGACTACCAACAAAGAATATATTTGGCAAATAGATCCTTCTTTATGGAGCAGTAGCTCCCCTGTGTTATTCCCAGCTATAGGAAAAATAAAAGAAGATAAAATTTTCTACAAAGGGATAGAGTATAAAATGCCTAAACATGGAATTATTCGAAATAACAATCAACTTAGTTTTGATCAACAGGCTCCGAATAGGTGTTCTTTTTCACTCAAAAGTTCTAAAGAAACACTTAAAAAATATCCTTTCGATTTCTTATTTAAGGTTGAGTTTACACTCGATGATAATCGTTTAAATATGGCTTATCATATAGAAAACCATGACGTTAATCCTATGCATTTTGCTTGTGGTGGACATACAGCTTATGCATGCGCACTAAATGATCATACGCTATTATCAGATTACGTTATTGAGTTCCCTAGCCCTTTAGTTCTCAAAGCAGATACCCTAGGACAGTCCGGCTTGCTAAGCAATTACAAACGAGAAATAAAAAATAAGGAAGGGATTTTGCCGCTTTCTAATACGTTGTTCAATGAGGATGCACTAGTGTTTTCAGATATCGAATGTAATTGGGTTCGCCTGCGCAAAAGAAATGAAAAAAAAGGAATCATTGTTAGATTTAAGGACTACCCACATCTAGCATTATGGTCTAAGCCAACAGCAGATTATGTTTGTATTGAACCGTGGCTAGGACTTCCAGATTCCGAAAATGAATCGATTGATTTGACTGACAAAACAAGTTATAAAACAATTGACCCTAACAAAAAGTTTACAATTGCTATAGAGACAGAAATAGAATAATCTAATAAACCAATCCAATGGTGCAATCCTACAAAAAGAAACCGCTTCTTAAAAAATCATACGATACAATTATAATAGGATCTGGAATGGGTGGTTTGGCTACAGCAGCTATTTTAGCAAAAAAAGGTCAAAAAGTTCTAATCCTAGAAAAGCACTACACACCTGGGGGGTTTACTCATGTTTTTAAACGAAAAGGGGTTGAATGGGATGTTGGCATACACTATATAGGAGAAATGCAACGCGAAACTAGCATTCTAAAAAAACTATTCGACTACATCACTGATGGGAAATTAAAATGGGCCGACATGGGGGAGGTCTATGACCGGATTGTTATTGGCGATACACATTATGATTTTAAAAAAGGGGTTGGAAATTTTAAAAAGCAGATGATTGCTTATTTCCCAGAAGAAGAAAAAGCAATACATTCCTATGTAGACCTCATATTTAAAGCCGTTAAAACAAGTAAAAACTATTACATAAGTAAAGCTGTTTCACCTCTATGGACTTTTCTGTTTGGTAAAATTCTCAAACAGCCGTTTTATAAATTTTCAGACCAAACCACCTATGAGGTCCTCAGAAAATTAACCACAAACGAAAGGCTTATTAAAGTGCTTACAGCCCAGTACGGCGACTATGGTTTACCTCCCAAACGGAGTAGCTTTGCTATGCATGCATCTGTAGTACGGCATTATTTTGATGGCGGTAGTTTTCCTGTTGGAGGGTCTTCACAAATAGTAAAAACAATAGATCCTATTATAACAGCCGCTGGTGGTACTATTTTAGTAAGTGCAGATGTAGAAAATGTAATCATTGAAAATAATACGGCTGTTGGAGTTCGCATGATGGATGGCAACCAGTTATATGCCAAAAATATTGTTAGTAATGCAGGTATAATGACGACTTACAACAAACTCATCCCTCAAAAAGAAGTAGAGAAATACGCTATTAAAAAACAGTTACAAAAAGTAAATAGATCTGTTTCACACGCCAGTTTGTATATTGGACTAGATGGAAGTCCAGAAGAACTTGGCATTCCAAAATGTAATTATTGGGTGTATCCAGAAAAAGGAGACCATGACAACTGCGTTCACAACTACTTAAAGGATATATCTCAGCCATTCCCATTGGTATATCTGTCGTTTCCTTCTGCCAAAGACCCAGATTGGTCCAATCGGTATCCTGGAAAAAGTACGATTGATGTGATTACCTTAATTCCCTATGAAACTTTTGAAGCTTGGAAAGACACCCCTTGGAAAAAAAGAGGTGCTGACTATGAAACTAAAAAAGAAGAAATCGCACAACGGTTACTAAAAGAGGTTTTTAAGCAATTACCACAAGTAAAAGGAAAAATAAATTGTTACGAATTATCATCCCCTTTAACTACAGAACACTTTATAAATTATGAAAAGGGGGAGATCTATGGATTAGATCACAGCCCATCAAGATTTAGACAGCCATTTCTAAAACCCAGAACACCAATAAAAAACTTTTATTTAACAGGACAAGATATTGTCACAGCAGGCGTTGGAGGGGCGCTGTTCTCTGGCGTATTAACAACCATGGCTATGACAGGAAAAAATGTACTGAAGAAAATTTAATTTAACCATAAAGCGCATAGAAAATAATTTAATACAAATGAAACTAGATATTTATCAAATCGATACTTTTACCGACCAATTATTCGGTGGGAATCCAGCTTGTGTTGTTCCCCTGCCTCATTGGTTACCAGATGATATTCTGCTAAAAATTACTAAAGAAAATGCAGTTGCTGAAACAGCCTTTTTTGTCAATAATGACGATACAATTCACTTGAGGTGGTTTACTCCAGAGATTGAGATGGATTTATGTGGACACGCAACGCTGGCAACGGCACATTGTTTAAAAACAATTTTAAACTACCCAAAAGACACCATTATTTTTGAAACAATGAGTGGTGATTTGACTGTTGAGTTTAATGAAGGCTTGTACCAGCTTAATTTTCCCTCACGTATGCCTAACATTTCAAAGCTTCCTGATGCCATTAAAAACGCCTTGAACATCCCCCCCAAAAGAATCTATAAATCAAGAGATTATGTGTTGGTTTACGATTCTGAAGCTGATATTCGGAACCTAAAAATTGACCGTCAAATTTTTGATCAAATAAGTCTAGGCACAGGGGGTGTAATTGTAACTGCAAAAGGGGATCAATATGATTACTGTCTCTTATACACATCTGACGCTGCCGACGAATAGAGAGGTGTAGATCT
>OJEE01000202.1_pt1 | contig 11339 bp, 9 predicted proteins | sample 1593231 | NCBI WGS metagenome assembly OJEE01 (sample SAMN05416702, study PRJEB24817) | seawater metagenome | isolation source: Sea water | place: Canada:Atlantic | collected 2013-07 | reverse complement strand
AAATATGAAAAAAAGTCACAAAAGTTAAAAATACCACAAGAGTCAAAAAACAACAAGATTCCAAAAATACCACAAAAGAAAAAAAAACTGCAAGCAGTAGAATGCACTCGTTACCTTCTTAGAAAACCGGAATGTATATGATTGTAACAAGAACCACCCTGAAGAACAAGCGCGCTTATCAATTCATTATATTTGAATGGCTGTTTGCGATATTACCATGATCTGATTGGCTCACTGTTAACCAATCATACTATATGGGCAGTGCTCAGATACTCGTCGTCACCTTCTTAGAATACCGGAATATATATGAATGTAACACGAACTCCCCTGAATAATAAGCGCGTTTAAAAATAGAATGCCATTAATATAAAGAAATATCACCATCTCATACATTACTCTCTTACTACTTCCATTACTACCGAAATCCAGTGGAAGCCAGGGTGACCATAAATCTCGCTATTCACTAAAAAAAAATGTAAAGTCGATCCAACAGCTGATACCTCATTTTTCGCATCTTTCAAAATAGCTCCCATGCGAAACAAAGATATATCCAAGCTGCCAACAACAAATGGAAAGTTATCTTCGTAAGGCAAATCAACTGTACCTTTCGATGAACATTCTTTCACTCCTAATTCTCGTGCCGTATCTCCTGAAATCATGTCGCATGTTGCATAACCACTAATGTCTACAGAAACTTTCTTCGTCATTTTTAAACCTGCCATAATATTTTGATTTTCAAGCAACCTTCGTTTCGATGTAGCCCATTCAATGATTTTTGTGAGTTCATTTTCGTCACGAAGCATTCTTGGAGTTTTTCGAATAGAAGTCAAGATATCTTTACCTACCAAGCCACAAGATGAGCTAATCTGATGTGCAATTAATGGTGGTCGTAACAAATGTACTTCACAACCCAACTTGTCATGGAAATAACGGCATATAATACATTCGTTGACATGTATTCTTTTGCTTTGGGAATATGTATCAATTATCCAAATCGATATCTTAGTGTGATTAGGTAGATTCCAATAAATACTGGAAGATTCGCAACTTTTGAAGCCTGGAAAATATGGAAGAGATAGTTCACTCTCAAGCCTTTGCATAATAGACATGTAATTCGACTCATCACCGTTCATTGGAACAACTATTTTCATTGTGTCTTCTGAATCAATATTAATCCTACTTGGTAAAGTACAGGATAATAAAGATGACATGCGTAAACAAGGTATTCTATCAAATGAAGATATATCTCGTATGTTAAAATCAACTCTGTTTTTCGTTTCTACGTGGAACTGTTCAAGGCGTTCGATTTCTTTGCGGAATGTGTCGTTTTTAATCACACTGTCTGCAAATTTTCTGGTGATTGGTTTTTCAAGTCTGATGCTTTCGAGACCATTCTTTCCTCTTGAAATCACTTGATAAAACGATTTGACATCGAAATCTTTGATAACATACCTATCAAACTGCGATCCTTGAACACTATACGGAGTAAGCATGTCTGCGGTACGAAGTGGAACTTGACTAATGTTTACCCACAAACTTTTATAAACTGAATTCTCACACTGGAGTCGAACTGGTTTTTCGACAGGATGATTAATAGTACGTATTAATGCAACTGTGTTATTTGGTAACCCTTTTGGCTGACCTGGTGGAATATGTCGAAGAGGACAACTAACTTTAAAGAACACAGCACGAACGTGAGTAGGATTCTCTCCTACATAAGCTACCCTTACTGTAACTCCGTGATACACTTGAAGTTTAAAATAATGATCTCGAGGAAATTCGTATCCGACAACGACACCCCTGGTCCCATTGGCAAGTTGGTATTTGGTTGCAATATTCTTTGCGATAATACAGTTCGCTCCAATATAAAGGTAAAAGGCCATAGGATAATTATCGAATGTAGTATCAGGAAGTGAATCAACATACTCCATTTCTTCTGCGGTGAGAATAATTCGAGGATTACATTTTCGCTTAAGAGGATCAACATCTCCCTTACGTAGACAAGATTTGCAATGCAAATCTGCAAGAAGCAAGATAGGAGGTTCGTCCCCATTCGATAACATCATATTCGACAGCGCTTTTGTGTTACTGTCGTACCACTTCTTAATTTTTACATTCAAATTTGTGATAACAGGAACAAGACCTGCACTATTTACGTCATTTGAAAAATCGCTCATCACTCTGGTATTTAGCATATCGATCATTTCATCAGAAAATACTCCATTACGTATATCCGACTGCAGTTTGGTATACTCGGAATCTTGACTCCTTTTTATGACATTTAAAATCACTGTATTAAACCGAGCCATATTGCAATACAGCTTGAAACCACGTAATCCTGAAATGGACCTTTGATCTGGCATATATATAACTTTGTTCATGATCGGAGGAAGTTGCGCAGGATCACCACACAACGCAACACTGATACCACCAAACTCTAATGACCTCTGATTCATATTCTTTCTGAATATTTCTTCAAGAGCTGATAACGTTGGTGCTGACGCCATATAAATCTAAAATCAAACGACTAAAATTAATAAACAAATATAATATATAGCTCAAACACAAAACGACGAACCTCTTCAATGACAAGTAGTTTAGTTGCCAACATCTCTGCGGTAAATGATTTTCTCATACATAGAACTGATGCAATAGTTCTACCTCCTAGACTTGAAGCTGCTATTCCGGTAATAGCAACACATAAAACAGCACTTTCGCGACCCCATGATTTTGCCAAAGCAGACCATGCATTTATAACGTACGATTTCCCGCTTCCTGCAAGTCCTTGAATTAAAGCAAATACTTGGTTTTCCTTAACGCAATCTGTTGGAATATTCCCATCATCGATGTACGATGATAACAAGGCTACTGCTCCTATTATAAATGCTCGTCTTTGATTCGGATCATGTAACGTGAATATATAGCATACTTCATGTAATGATGCAAATACAGGTACCTTAACAGAAGGCTTTTCATCTGAAACTCTACATAAAACATATTCTCCGATGGCATTTACGTACTTATTTCTTATTGTATCATAATCGACTTGATTTTGCAGAGAATCAATCGCTGAGTCAATGAGCGGCTGAACTTCTGTGACTTCAAATATTTTAGTCATTCCACAAGAACTCATATCGCGCGAAGAATGAACAGCACTTTTGTATCCTACTGATATTTTCTTTTCGTTTAGTCCACAAACACTGATAGAATTTGTTTGGTCAATGTATGAGTATTCTAAATTTGAAGCACCATTTGATATATATTCATTTGGTTCTGGTAACGTTAAAGTGTCCATGATATTTTGCGTAAATATATCACAACCTCCACTTACGAATTCAAATAACGGGTCATTGTTATTACCGCTTTGAGTGTCTGGACACAAAGAATCTTTAACGCTCCTTGCGGCAATGTCCATTTTTTTTTTGTACTCTTTCCCTGACGCTTCACTTGCGAATTTGTTCTTCCATCGATCTTCATTATTTCTGATAATTTCATATCCAGTATGATTTAAAACGCCCGACTTCAGGACGCCGTTATAATCGAATAAGACATCATAGTAAGAGCGATAATTTCCACGTATATCACTTATATTAGTATATGATTTGAACATTACAAGAACACAGAACGCGAACATCTCTTTTTTTTCAGGCGTATCTCGACGTGCCGATGGTTTTAATGAATAACCATGATATTGTACGATAACAGGTCTTGTCCTCCTAATAACAACTCTTTTGTTTCTCATAGGGTGATCATCATGTAGTTTAAAATGCTCAATATTAACACCTTGCGCAATGTTTACAACTTCATACATTTCAAGGTATGAGTACCAACACAAATGTACCAACTCAGTTGGTCGTAGTAAAAACTCGGTCAAATGAGGTACAACCACTGAACTGACTCCGTTCTGACTATTTAGCATCCAGTCAATTTCACCTTTTTGAATTTGTTTTATTGCACTTGCGAGAATCAAATTAACACGTCCATGAGATGTAAGCATCGCCCTTTCGTTACGCGCGATATAGAATGCTGCCATCGGTATAGCAACCTGCAAAAACATATAAAATTAACAATATAGACATCTGCGTGTAACATGCAAAATATACCTCTATAATATTCGTATGATGATACGCTAACGAATGAATAATACCCTTTCCATGCTCAGTAGTATTGAGCGGGTCACTGTTAAATCGACGTTCGAAAGCCATTTCCATACCTTCTTGATAGCGTTTAAATGCTTTGTCACAAAACGTCTGGTTCTGTACTTTAGTTGGATATTTAGTAGGATAATGTATATTTTGCCCAGTTAACACTTTCTGGTCATCATTGGACTTTGATATTGTAAAGATATCACGAACCACTGCATTCAAGTCCTCAGATCCGATACCTCTTGCAACTTGAAGGACTTTATTAATACTACCATCTTCATTGTATAAAGTGGTTAGCGTTGTTTCTTTTGCCGGACCAACGGGCATGTTATAACGGCATAACGAAAACTGCTGATTCTTCATGCGTCCCTTCTTGAAACAACTCTTATGGTGCTGTCCAGAGAAGAATAATGTTAGATAGAAACACAACGACAACAGACCAGATATTACCTTGAACTTATGCGCATGGGTTAACTCGATTCCAATATCAAGGCGCAAGATAGTAAACATATACTCAGCATCATCTTCTGATATGGCAAAGTCAGGAATAAAATCTGGTTTTGAAATACCCATAATGATATATTTCATGTACAGCTCATGCCGATGTCGAGGGAGATTTTTAGGTAGAATATCAGGAAACGGAAACGAACATTCCGATGAGATAATGTTTTTGACTTCTGTGTATAATTGATCTTTGCTCGACTCAAAACCACCTACATATAGAATACGTAACAAAATTTCACGACAGCTATTTCGAAGCCGTCTAGATGTAAATCCGCATCCACATTCACAACATGTCCCAATTATAGGTTCAAAAGAAACTAAACTTGTCCGGCAAATGAATGGAATGGGACTTGACGAGATGAATCCACCAACGCATGACGGGCATTTCAATAATTCAGGTTTAACTTCATCTACAAACAAATCCAAAAGAGGATAACTTCCAATTAAATGTTCATTGACGTATTCACAGACTTTAGTATTGTAATGATGATCATTTTCTTCATCAGTAGAAGTTTTTGGGAACTTTGTTAACCAAACTAACATATGCCCATGTAAACATGAAGTTATCGCGCCTTGGGCTTCAACAGGAATTACGAAAGCCTCAACAACTCCAATTTCACCTCCGCCATCAAAGCTACAATGGTTTTGAACATCCCAACCAAGATAAATAGGAATTACATATTCGTCGAGAAACTTTTGAAAATGAATAGCTGACATAACTGGATCTTTCGAAGCAGCTTTGCGTATGTCATGTTGCGAAGGGAAATTAGGATCACGCCAATTGTGCAACTGTTCAAATGATACACCATTAAGATGACCAGAGTGATAAGCAATCCATCCCGAAACACTGTCTTTTGGCGTAAACGATATCATTCCATGTGGTTTCCCTTTCCGATCATATATAGCATCAACATATCGGGACATGCCTTCACGTTCTTCTCTACTGCAGAATGTCATAGTTGAGCTACGAGCAATAACATCCATAATATTAACTGCACTTTTTTGACCATCAGTAAGCTCATCAATCCGATCCTCTCCCAACATACATTGAGACTTCTTCAATGATGAATGCTGAATCGCGAATTTTATATCATCAGGAGAAATAGATATCGCATCGTTAATCAATGTCGGATTTTGTTTTATTCTCAAATGTACGTTCAAATGTAATTTATACCTCGCTAGTTCATCAAACATATAGAACACGAACGTTCGTGATTGTGCGAGAGTCCGATCCCCAAGTAACAAATATCGCTGAAAAGCTTTTTGTCTTGGTACAGATATCTGTCTCTTTGAATTAGGGGTACCGCAATTATATGGAAATTCTCTCAAAAACGTAGCTCCAAAAAATTTTTGATCTTTATTATCAGCAAAGTTCGATTTATTTTTCACGAGAAAATGTTTTAACTGTTCAACAACTCCGATGTCACCATCAGTTACACCTAACATCATTTCAGAACTAAGATCAAAGTAAGCTGTATTGCTTTCTGATACCGAGTTCGCAGCTCCGGGACGGTCACCACATGACCATATTTCCTTCAATAAAACGCCATTATCTTCGTCATCTGTCACAAGATTACTCAGAATACGTTCTTCATTTTTATCTCCTATGAAAACTGGTTCATCGATATCATCATAAGAACTCGAATTTTTTCGAAGCCAATTAAGTATTTCATGCAGCAAATATCTGCGACATCGAACCCACTTTTTGTTTAATAAATCTTTAGTTTCCAATGATGCATTTGAGTATATTACCAAGATATCACAAACATCGAGATCACGAGGCAACTTCTCAGTAGCTCCCATCTTGGCCATCCTTGTTACAATATGACTACTTAAAATTTTGTTCTTCTCACCTGCCACCATCATAGACGAGAAATTTAACGATCCTCTGACAACCATCTTAATCTCAGCTTCACTTGCATCTTCGAATTGTTCAGGCCAACACCCTGTAGCCCATCCATTAGCGTAAGCAGCCCACGGGGGCTTATTTAATGTATCTGATCCTTTCTGTATTGAATCACGACATTCGAAACAAAAGCGAAGAGTCACGTCACACTGCGTGGCGTTAAACACCACGCCACGGAAATCTAATGGTATAGATGAAAGTTTTTCGAATCTAGCACCAAGACGACGATTCAAGTCATAACATAAACGAACACCATCTGGAACGTTCTCATTATATTGTAGACGCGTGAGAATCCTATTCAAAAAATTGTAATTTCCATGATAATGTATACTCTTCGACACAGTGGAATATAAATAAATTTCATCACTTGAGATCCCAGGAGTTAATCTTCCACAACATGCACATACTAGCATTTTTCGCCTTCCAACGTCGAAATACGATTCTTTTGTAGGTTGGACACTATGCGTTTTTTTTGACGAATCTTTTGTATGTGGTACATTTTGCGATTTTGAACGAATGCCTCTTCCAAACTCACAGTTGGAACCTGTAGGTTTAGGATGTCCTTTAATAGGATTTTTACATTTACTACATACCTTTTCTATTGTAAGCTCACAATTTACACCTATTGGTAGCGGATGTCCTGTAATTGGTCTGTGACATTTGGAACAGGTCTTTTCACGTTTCCTCATAAAAGAAACCTATTAAGACAAACATAGATATCAGTAAATAACGATATATGAAATAATAATCAATTACTATACTTACATGATCTGCGCTTTCATCACCGCTAGATAAACAAAAATCTGAATCTGAATCACAAAGTTGGTCTTCATATTCAAAATACTCGTCCATATTATTTTCAGAATCAGAGTCCACACATTCGTTGCTTGTGTCACTCTTACAATCAACACCGCATGTACTTCCTTGTGACTTATTAATTAGGTCGTTACTCCTGAATTCCACCTCACTCTTGAACATTGTAGCTCCATTTTTCAACTCTGACATATCCCACTCCTCTTGATCTTTGTCATCATATACAATTTGCCACAACGGAACATCATCGTGGTCAATCGGAGCCAAGTATTTGGTCACGTTGCCTAAGTATAATGTATTTTCGAATACTTTAGCCACCCTTGTTCCAACAAAATCAGCTAATTCAAGAATTGCATCACTGTCTTCGTCTATATATGTGCCACTTAAATTTTTTCCATATGGCAAACATCCCTTATCGTTTGAGTTCATATCCTCTTCTGAATCATTATTTGTATTACCGATTGTAGGAACGCTTTCCTCCACATCCAATACCAAGCCACATACATCAGCTAAATCAGGAATTTCATCACCGTCATCGTCTATATATGTGCCACTTAAATTTTTTCCATAAGGCAAGCATCCCTTATCGTTTGAGTTCATATCTTTTTCTGAATCATTATCTGTATTTTCGATTGTAGGAACGCTCTCCTCCTCATCCAATATCGAGCCACATACAGCAGCTAAATCAGGAATTTCATCACCGTCTTCATCTAAATATGTTCCACTTGAATTTATTGAATATGAAAATTCTCTCATATCATTTGAGTTCATATCTCCTTCTAAACCATTATCTCCTACTGAACTTCTCTGCTCTTCGTCATCGTCGCAACCAAATGAAATAGGAAAGGAAGTGTAGGTCTCAGCATCTTTCCAAATACGACGCTTTTTAACCATACTTTCATCTTCGTTCTTAATATCATCTCTATTTTTTCTCGTCTCTGTCTGCCATTCTGTTCGTGATTCTGGTCGCTTTTTGAAGTAGTTGCCGTATCCTGAATATTCTTGATTAAATAATAAGCCCGTCGTATCAGGGAAAGACCCCTTTATTTTAGTACCTGATGAACATATTTCTACAAAGTTAGTCGCGCTTTTTTAGATTTAGATATGAAATTAATATACATATATATCTTGTCAGTCTCATTGCAGCACAATTCTAAGTAGCGTTGCGGCGCATTTAGTACCCTGGCATTTAGTAACCTGGCAAAATTAAGCAACACTGGCGTGTATATAACATCCCTTGTATTTAAATTCGATATAATAAATTGAATCGTAATTAATAAAAGTAATAACGCCATTGTCTCTTTATTATTATTCATCATCACATAAATGATTTTCTGTGCTATTTTGATAAAGTACTCCAGGAACCTTCGGGGATACAATGAGATGAAATACATATCGTTCTGTCCTGACATTCAGGACATCGGTTACAGCAATCGTTGAGATAGGCTTCGAGTGCATCGAAATACACGTTGTAGTCAACACGTGCTGATAATGCCGTATAACAATCGCAGCATAAGTACACACTGTGACCACAAGGAACAAATTTGATTTCATACTCCGCTTTATTCTCACTGTGCCTTCCGCACCATTGAATCACGAATGAAACATCTGTATCATATATGTAAGGTAAATTTGCGTTAAACTCATTAATCATGAGCACATGTAGAGCTTGAATTTAATGTTCCAATCCTCATATTTCTCACTAAACTTATTTAGCCAGACTTGTTGAGCTTGCTTATCTGATAATTTGTTGCTAAGAAAATGAGTTGCATCCATTTCGAACCATTCTCCTTTGCTTTTCTTGTACGCCTCGAAAAGAGATTCAATATGGAAGTTGCTGTCATCGAAAGAAGTAGCATACCAATCCCTACCTTCCCATTTTTCATGATATTTGTTAGTAGGATCGTAGACACTCATGGCTTTAATGTTGAGTACATCTCTTTGGAATTCTCCGCGCTCCGAATATGAATTAAACACTCCGTCTTTCTCTTTCGACAAAACGAATCTCCGTAGATCCATTCCATGCTCATCATGAATTATAACATGCCTGACGGTTAATCCATCAATAATGGCCGTGAATATCACATCCGGCTTCATGGTAACAAGATTTCCATATACGTTTCCTCCATTATCACATATATTCAATGAATTGAACTGAATATCCCATCTGTTAAATTTCACATGAATCTTCTCAATCCAGGCTTTTCTGCTTTCATCATCACACAGATTCAATTCATAAAAATTCTTACCACTCATCTCGAACCATGTTCCTTTTGATTTTTTATATGCATTGAATATAATATCGTTTGGGAAGTGACTTGAAGAGACATTCGTAACAAACCAAGGTTTGCCATGCGACGCTTTATTTTTCGATTCTACGAAAACATTCCTTGAATATAGATAAAGTTCTTCTCTTAAATATGCTGACCGCTCCTTAATCGTAGTGAGTTCATTATTTTTACGTTTGTCATTTGCGAGTTTCATCATATCCATTCCATTTTTTTCATAAAAAAGTGCTCTTTCTGCAACACGTTCATCGTCTTTGTTTATCACCAAAAATATAACGTCCGTCGAATTTGGTTCAGAATGATTTTGATTTAGAATGCCAAATACGTTGTCTTCATAAATTATCTTCTTCCCGTCGACTTCCGGTTTGCTTTGATTTTTAGTTTGCATGATAACGCCTATAATGCCATTAAAGCATGGTCAAGGATATCGACGTCTTCTTCCTCTCTCGCCGTTTCTTATTCGCTCATACTTATCAAACTCACAAAGATTCCATTGTAAATCTTGAATGTTAAAGCTATTGTCTTCCACGAATTTTGGTTCCGAATGTTTGATTAAACTCAGCAAATTCATGAGCTTTCGAGTAAAGAACTTATCAGAAGCTGGTTTGGGCGATTTACCTGACAATAGCATTATATTGTTGAATAAAATCATAACTTATTGACGAAAGCCTTTCAGTATCTTATTGATGTCAAGGAGATGCTTTAATATATTCGCAGATGAAGTGAAATAGAGCTTGCATCGTCGAACCAATTTACAAACACGAAACTCAGATATATATGCTGATATATTGTTCGCAAATATATTGTGAGGATTTAATTTTGATCGTAGCCACGTAGATGTATAAGAGAATATGAGCATATCATTGCCAATTGCTTGAATCATCATCGATACCGCATGTCTCAGCATTTTTTGATCAAAAGAGATGTGATGTAACAAAGAAGATATTCCATTGTTAAGACTTGATTGATGCGTACATATTTGGTAGATCCAAAACTTCGGATTTTCAATGTTTCCGTAGTGTGAGGCGAACGAAAATATGAGATTCAACGTTGGGCCCCTGTTAACCATCATAAGCGCTAAATGGGATAGAGAATACCTTAAATCTACAGGATCATAGGTTTTAAAAATATGGAATCCAACGGCGAATTCTCGACTCCATAGATCACGAATGTCATTAAGAATGCTTTTAGAATGGGCAACATTATCTAAGGACTGAATTATGACAACTAGCTCCATAATCGTTTGTGCATCATCTATGATATCATAACCTGTAAAAATAAATAAACATTATTATTAAAAAATATCTGTTAAAAGGTGTCTTTATTAAGAAATATTTTTACATACATTTCAAGCCATCATCATAATCATAAATGTAAAATTCGTTTCAACCCACGACGAGCACCAGGTCCCAATGGACTCCATGAATCTATATCGTTAAAAAAAAGACCTACACCAGCCTCTTCCATACATTCATGGACATCAAGCAAAATTTCTTTCGCATAAAAGCCTGTTCCATTGAATCCTTTTATCTTTCGTATGGATTTTATGGTCTTCTTATATGAGTGAGTGTGTAAAGCAACCTTAGCAACCACATGTCTACGTTCCCATAAGTTTTGAAGATCCCTACATATGAGCTGTCTCTTATACACATCTCCGAGCCCACGAGACTCCTGAGCATCTCG
>OJEE01000189.1_pt1 | contig 11656 bp, 3 predicted proteins | sample 1593231 | NCBI WGS metagenome assembly OJEE01 (sample SAMN05416702, study PRJEB24817) | seawater metagenome | isolation source: Sea water | place: Canada:Atlantic | collected 2013-07 | reverse complement strand
AAACCCAGACGAACTACGCTCCACCGACTCCGTTGATCTTACGAAGAGTGCCCATGGCTACACAGACCCACGGGTTATTGCTTGCATAGCTGACCCTTCAGATGTGCTTCCTCAAGTTACCTCTTCTTCTTCTAATGGAGATCCTGACGGGTCTACCGATGATGATTCAGATCTTGAGTACTACGCCCAGAAGGCGGCTGACCAAATGGAAGAAGAAGACGGATGCTCCGTCGCTTCTGCTCTTACCGTTGACTAAAAATAATTTGGTCTTCCAGTTTTCTCCAGATTCCTTTTTAAGCGAATTTGAGAATATTTAAGCAAATATCACTTTGGGGTTTCTTTTGCGCCTATATCGCAGATTTGGCTACTTTTTAGCTCTTATCTGGCATATTTATGTCGCTTCCTTTTTATTCCTTACGGGGGATCTCAGATATATCTGTATTACATTGAGCGTTTTCCGCTCTTTCTGGTAATACTCCTATATGAGTAATCCGACCGTTATATTTGTCCAGCGCTAAATTCTGCTTTGCGTAAATATAGCGCTCTTACTTCGTTTTCCCCATTCTGGAGCTTAATACCGTCCATGGTATTTGGCGCTGCCATACTCTGTAAAACTTGTAGTCAGGTGAGTGTTTTTCATACCTCCCAATTTTAACAAGCCTTTGCTTTTGCAATTTCCATTTTCCTTCACCTGATACATATGTTCCATCATCCGATTATTTAGACATTGTTTCGTTGTCAAAATTACCGTTGCGTTATCACTTCTTTTCTGATAGATCACATTAATTTTCCTTGATGATCGTGTAATAATACAGTCCAATTCGCTGAGTTGATACCTTTCAGCTTTCCGATTGTTAACTGGCTGCATGTACATTGCAGTCTAAGTTATTTCGAAGATTCATCTTTCATAACATTTTATCCAAACTTCATTATTCAGAATAGAGCTTTGTGTTATCTCAATTGTGGTAATATTAGAACGTTATGTTCATCAATTAAGCTTGCCGAGTGTCCTTTAACTCATCTTAATTGTGTACCGTTCAATAGTTTGTTCAATATTGTTTTCCATCCTTCCCGTTCACTTCCTAAAGAGTTCCATGGTTCGACCCACAGTAGCTACTGACTCTTTGCTCGGTTCCGGTTTATCATATTCACTTCATATCATCATGTATTATATCCATTGATCTGATATAGTTCCTGTACTCAAGAGACGTCTCCCTCCAGTGTTGTTTGCCACATCGTGTTTTCAATTTTCATATAATCTCCGTTTGATTGGTCTACTTACCTTGTAGTTATTTTCATAAAATTTTCTTCTTCCAATGAAATTATTAGATTCTCAAAATTACCTCGAGGTCTCTTGACAATGTACCTCTGTTTTACAGTAAGTTTGAAATGATCTTTCTTGATCCATCTAATTTCCTTTTCCTTGCGACTCAGTTTGTCTTATTTGGCCATTCTAATACTCTTGATTGATGTATTATTGCAAACCTTCGCATATTATTTTCTCCCCATAAGTTTCTTAACAGAATTGGTATTTTCATGTTATTACTTATCATTTTTCTCCATATTTCTTCTTCGCTATCCTTCCTTTCTCATACCTCCCCAATTGCAGCTTCATATTTGATTATATGCTCCTTTATGTCTAAGGACTTTTGCTCGCAATTCTTTCAACAGGTCACATTTCAACGATTTGGTCAAAATGTCTGCCAGATTTACCTCCGATGGCACATGCGACAGATCAATTAATCCGTCCTCAAGTTGATGACGAACCCATGCTAAACGGTATCCCATATACATTGATGACTTACTTATTTTGTCATTTTTGATTCCTTCGAGACTAGCCTTGTTGTCAATTTTCACCGGTGTTGGTCCTCCATGTAGAAATCCTATTTCTGTAAGAAAGAAGCGCAGTCCTAATAGATGTTTCACACATTCGACGCTTGCGATTAATTCTGAGTCCCTTGACGACAATGCTGGAATGCTTTGAAGCTTACTTCTCCATCCAAATATGTTTTCTCCGTATCTCATAAAGTACCCATAGTGACTTTTACGAGTTATCGGACAATTTGCGAAGCTGGCATCTGAAAATGCGTTTAATTCACTAATTGCATCCGTTTTCCAAAACGTCAATATGTGATCTTCAGCTGTGTCAATCAAATACCATGCCAGGTGATTGACAGCTTCCGTGACCTTCTTGGTGTTTCTACATCCCGAGAACCGTGCACATACTGCTGCTGCATATGCACAATCAGGTCTCGTATGTAAGACTATATATGCCGCTAATCCTAATATAGATCTAGAGTCATATTCTGAGTATGGCACTATCGGATTATCTTCTGATGTTTCTTCAAAAATATCTTTAGAATACGGGTCCAAAGGGTATTTGAGTTTCCCCCCTTTTGGGTGAACTCCTCGACAATTTTTAATCTCTTCAAGCATTTGCTTCAGCTTGATTAAAAGTTTCGGTACTTTGAATGTCATTGATCCTCTTTCTCGGTTTATCTGTACCAACAAAGATAAGTATTCGATTTGATCCCCTGAACTTTCTTCTGGGGAAGCGTTGAATTCATTAAATAATTTGTCTTCAAAATCTTTCCTCATTCTTCGTCCTTCCTGATCATTTGAAAAAGATAGCAAGGCGTCATCGACATGCGCTGAGACCAAACCAAAAGAATGCTTCATGTTTTCCATTGATGGCTCCTGAGTAATACCATTGGTAGTTCCATCTCCCTGATTTCCTCTTTTGTAAAAACAACACGGATCGATTTTACTTTGGATGAATCCTGGTCCTCCTTCTGATTCTGGTTTTGTAATGAAGTCCCTATATCTTCTGTAAAATATTAATGGAGATGCCCTTGCTCCATATAATGATCTTTTTACTTTAGCATATTTGGCAATTCTTCCATTTGGTAGCCTTGGAATCAAATCTGGTCTATCTTTAAGTACTTCCTCCAGGTTAGAAGGGATTTTTACATAAAGTGGACCGAATTCTTCTTCATCATATTCTGCCGTCAAAAAGCCTCCTGCCACATCGAAAGTCGAAATGGAACAGTCGCATTCTAATGAAATAGCTAATATCAGTCTTACAAACTCTGAGTTCACAGTTGGTGAGTATAAGTCTTCTTTGTTCATTGGAAATTTTTCTCTTGTTTGTGCTGCTACTATTCTGCATTTCTTTCGACTGGGATCTCCTTCTGCACTATACTTTTGAGTAAGTACCCACAACAGGGGAACCACATCCGCTCCATTGGGATATCTATCCACTAACTCCATCGTTGGGAAGTCCTTGTGTAACCTCTCCCATTCTGAAATAATTGGTGGAAACCAATCTTCCCCATCCCATCGATTTATCGCTTCGATAACTGACTTTGGATTAGGCACCATTTTTGCTACATTTGCTAAATATGCTCTAATCTTTTTCGATTGATAGATTAAGATATTTTGTGGATCAGCTTTATGCCGTTCTGCTGCCTTCAACAGTTCATCCATATCTTTTCTGAGAGGCCGTCCTTCTTTCTCTCTTAAGTACCTTTCACAATCTTGTAAAACTGTACATACTTTTGCCGACGCTCTTTCCAGGTATTCGCTGTACGGAAGACTATCCTTAGCGAAGTGTAATTGGTTTACTCCCAGTCCTCTCAATATCTCTCCTGATAAGTCAGCCTGTGCCTGCTTTACTTTATTTTCTTCACTCTCCTTTGCTTTCATGACGTTGCCTACTCTTTTCTTGAAATCCATCTTTTCTGATTCATTCATATAATCTTCATTGTCTTCCAGATTATATTTCTTGTTTATTGTCTCTGCAATAACGTCTTTTCCTTGACTGTGTTTCAGAATCATCTGTACTCTACTTGAAAGTACTGCTACAATATCATCATCTTCACGAGATAATGCACATGTGCGTAATTGTGTCGCCAGATTACTTTGTCTTAATGCTGGTATAAATAACGCATGCGTTCTTGCTATCAAATTGATCGGATTTATATTTTCGAGAAATACCTGTGAATGTTGAAAGGCGTAAAGAAAGTCATCCCATCTTCCTCCAGCTTCTCTGTATTCTTTTACAGTTTTTGCATTTTTGTATTCATCATATCTCATTGCTGTACCAGTGCCTGGTGTCTTTGGATTCATTGGTAAAAACCTAATTTTCTCATCAGGTTTATTATCATAGATATTTCGTATGAATTTCTTTTCTTTAAATTCCAAACCATCTCTTTTTCTGATACCTCCTGGCGTTGGTAATCTCCTGAATGGCTTTACTCTCTCCAAATTTTTACTTGACACTGGTGAAATCCCTGGTAAAAATTCCTTTACTCTAGGTTCTGCAGGATGATGATTCATCGTTTTGTTTCCGTCTGAATCATACCCATCCGTATTCACCCCCCCAGAATTACGTCTCCTGCGTAATTTCTGTCCTGGACCACCAGGTCCTCCGAACCTTGGTGCCGATCTCCTATCAACGAGATCACCTTCTTCATCGCTATCATCAGTAGCCGCTTGATCTACCTCTTCAATGTCATTCTTACCTCCCTCGACAAGTGAGTTCTCAGACGAGCTGTTCACTACACTGTCGTCTTCCAACCTTACTACCGAACTCAATTCACCATGCACATCGATAAATGGGACGACTTTTGTGGGTCGACCAGTAAACCTGTTCATGCATATAATTGCTGTATCTCTTTCTCCTTTGTAATCATCAAAGCATGCATTGAGGGCCGCATCAACCAGCACTCGGTCTTTACTGTCCGTATCCAATGGAGAAAATAACCCTGCATCCTTTAATAGCACTGGTCTTTTTGTCAAATCACGAATAAATTTGACGTTGTATTTGTTTTTAACTTTCAAAGTTACCAAACTAAATATCAAAAAGCCCTTTTTCTGTGGTAGACCCATAAAAAGCCCAAATTGACCCATGTTCTTCATAGTATTTGCTTTTACTGGCTGTATCATACTACCTTCTCCCTGAATTGCGAGACATCCAAATGACGCTGCAAAGTAGGACCAATCAACCAGCTCTTTAAAAGTGACCACAAAAGGAATTTTTGTTACCGATTCTCTTAATAATTTAAGCTTTGAATGTACCCATGGTCGTCTTCCAATTATGCACACTGCGTGCTTAAAAGATCTGCTCCAGAAGACTATACTCAGATATGCACATCTGAGCTGAATACTCGTTAGTCCCATCACTTTTGACATAGTTGATTCAATTACACCATTTTGCTGCGATATTCCTGGTGAATTAGTAGTTAAATTACAACAATGCCTGTAACACCATTGTGCTACTTTCCCAAGACATTCCTGAGCACCCTCTACTGAATACCATAATGTATCACAGTCTGCATGTATGTGAATCAATGATACTCCAAGTTTTGTTCTGATAAATTTATACAGATCATCCAATGCATTTATCACTTCAGTATGATTTTTCATAGTAAATCCCATAGGGTACCCAGTATTATTTATTTGTGCCAATAACCCGACATGTTCCCCTTCAATAGATCCTTCTTCAAACCATCTTGTAAAATCAATTGAAACTGATTCCCCTATCAAGTACGTCGTATGGTCTGCTCCTTCTACTCCTTTCTTTGGTATTCTCCTACGACGCAAACTCCTACATAGTTCACACTCATCTGATACCCTTCTCATAACTGGTACTCCATGAGCGCATTCTTCCATTTTTGAAAGAACTTCATCTGAAGGGTGACCGAATGCCTCATGCAACTCCATAGGATCCTGTTGTAAAGGGAATCTATGTATAATACCTCCGTCTTTATTTCTGTTAAAACTGGATTTGATCTGATCTCTTCTATCCTTTAACGAAATAAATTCAGTTTGCTTTCGTTTAGATTCTGGTACCATGCAATTTTCTTCTCGAAAAATTCCATCTTTTTCATCCTCCAGCAGACCTAGTAGACCTCTTGGTGACCCAGAGTGATCCAACGACATCTTAAGCTCAACAGGCATATTTTTCGTAAGATTACATTTTCCTGACTCACCATGATTGTTGTTTGTTGGACCCCAGTTGATAATTACTTCTTCATCTTTTATCTCTGTTGCCTTTTCCAAGTCATGAACTATATTACATGAACACCTTCCGTTCTCAATATATTCTTGACATTTTTCACAAAAATAAATCACATTTAAATTTTCTTCATTTTCGTTGTCATCAATTTTGTATTCTTCAATATCATTGACGACCTGATTTATTTTCATCCCATACACCCCTTCTTTTGGAAGAACTCTACTTCTTGTTTCCCTAGTTCCTTCCTCCCATCTGAGATTTTTAACTTGCTTAAAAATCTCCATTTCTTCATTGCTTTCTTCTGAATCGAAACACTCCATAAACATATCTGTTTCATTCGGTAAATCAACTTCATAGCTAATAAAAATATCACTAGGATAATTTTTACGTATCGTATCCGTCCAAGTAATCCCATTTTCGTAAGATAAATCTCGGTCATTTTTCATCTCAAATGACTTCATTACTTCATGGTTATCTTCCGAAATTGAATAAGCAGTAGCTGGTCCCATCATGAAGTCATCCTGAGTTACATTATCGCCTTTGTTGTTTATGAATCTGAATTTTAAGTCCCCTTTTTCGTTTACCAAAAATTCCACATAAACCGAATAACATCCGTCTGTTTCCCTATGAACAGTGATAATACTTCCATCAGGTGTAACCAGACACCCCTTTCCATCTTTCCTATCCCCCAAGTAACACTTAAAACCCATATCTTGCAGCATGCTGAAAGAAATTAGCCAGTCTTGACCATTGTTGAGTACATAAAATTTTAATGTATAGTCGTTTTTACATCCAATTAATTTAGCCTCAAATTCTCCTCCTGCGCCTTCAGTGTCACCGCTTGCTGTAAGTACTCTTAATTTCGAGTCTCTCAACCATTTATCCAACAATTTTGTAATTTGTTTCTTTGGTGCTATTGAGACCACAGCACCTGTATCAAGTAGCATTTTTGCTGTCAAAATAAACTTGTCATTAGTCTTCATTTTAGTTGCATATGTTCTTATTACATCGCTTAACCAATCAGTAGTTTTATTTCTTTTGACACTTTCCACTGGTGCTTTCTCGTTTCAGTTTCCATCGACCCTAATAAAACGAGTGTATGTCTCTTTACTTTTATTTCCGCCGTGGATTTTATTCTTTTTCTCTTTGATCATATTCAGTTTTCTCAATAACTCATCTTCTTCCTGTTGAAGTTCTTGTTCTCCTTTGAATAAAACCATTGTTCCATTATTCGAAGTTCCATCTCCTGGATTTGAGTCTACTGCCTTGTTCTGTGCGATATTTTTGTCATCATTATCCTTTTGTCTTTTCGACATCGCTGCTCTCCATGGGCAATGAACATCTGCTCCAGTTGGACCTTTGTAACCATTTTTACCCATGTTAATAAGGTTTCCCAAATTTCTCAGTCCCACTTTTTCTTCTTCTACCATTCGAGGGACAAAAGCGGTTACTATACAGGGATATGCTCCACAATTCGACGAATTTGGTCCTCCGCATATGCACGTTTTATGATGAGATGTATGATATCCACATCCATGACGGCATTTTTCAAAGAACTGAGAAAATCCAGCAACTGATCCGAAATTGATCATATCTTGAAAAACAGTTTTTAGTGTTCCGAAAATGTTATTCTCCAGACGACCAAATTCATCCCGCTCTATGAATATCAACTTTAAGTTTCTGTCTTTTCCAATGAATACAGATCTCCCTTCCAAGGATAAATCACCAGTCTTCCATTCCCTTCCTCTGTTCCTAGAAGGGGGAGGTTTGCTGTCTTCATTTCGTTGGTAATCGTTTCCTTTACCCCGGCCTCTGCCTCGATTCCCATAACCACCTCCTCTTGATCCCGATTTACCTTTCCCATTTCCTCGATTGCCTTTGGTATTCCAATAAGATTGATTACTATCTTTTGTTTCTTTGTCGGGAGCATTCTTATTGTTAGATTTTTGTGAATTTTTCGATTCACCACTATCTCGTTTTGTGGAGTTAATTCTCTGAAACTTTTCTTGTTTTACGAGTTTCTTTCTAACCCCAGGGTTTTCCTTATCATACCTTGATGCCTTCTTCTTAGCTGAACCTTTGAGCATGACATTCACAGAGGCATTCGGATCGCCAGTAGCCAATTTCTTCACTCCTTGTACCAAAGCTGATGTATCTTGATGATTTAATAACATCGTATGTCTCAAATTGCATTTATCACCCTTGTTACATTGATCCGTCATAACAAAGGATACACAAAGGTCTTTCGTAATTTCATTTTGTAACTGATTGATTTTTATCTGATCAAGATGCTTAATATCTTCATGTTTGCCTTTGTAATGTTTAGGATCCAATGATGCCACTACGCTTAATGCTGATTGTGAAGTCAATGACTCTTCTTCTTCGACATAATCGTTATCTTCACTTGCTACTTCATAATCCATTTGCCTCACCCAACCATTATCTGGATCCACATTCCAGTCTTCTTTCTTTTCTTTGAAAACTGCAACTAGTACCTCCATAACATCATTGGCCAGTGTTAAAGTCAAATTAATATTGCTATTTTTGCCTCTTAGGATTTTGCACATTGTTGTTAATGGTAAATGAGTTCTCCCTTTAAGCTCTCTCCACTCATTTTTCTCATTGATCTCTTCAACCAGCGCTGGGTATGCCTCTTCCTCAAGATAGATATCTCCAGTGAGTTGTTCCCATTTGCTCATAGGATACTCATCCACTCCTTTATCTGAGACAAATGGGTGAAATCCAAAATTAATTTTCACCCAATCGACAACATTGATCAGATTTCCTGAATCTTTTACCATTTTTCCAACTTCCCCTATCCAGATATCATAATCATGCCGTAAAAACATTTTCTTGTTTCCTCCTTCAATAACTGGTTCCAATATGTCTTGTTCAGATAAAATATTCAACAACCTCATTTTATCTACTGTGTTATCTGTTTGTTCTGCTAAATTCCAGATCGTAGCCATAGTCATATTTCCGTAGCTATGTCCTATTAGTGCTTCGGTCAACAATGAATTTGCTGTGTGTTTCTTACTTACTTCTTTAACTCCTTCTGGTGTGAACATTGAGTTAAAGAATGAAGTGGCCATAGTTTGGTTATTAGGATCATCATCGATTAATAACTTGCCCATGATTCTTGTCCATAAATCCCAAAAGTAAATTTGGCCTGATGCATATTTGATTACGCAATGCAGTGCTTTCCTCCCAAGTATTTTGCCTCCATGAATCAATTGTCCTCTTTGTAGACCAAAAGTTTCTTTGCCATTGACTGCCGTAAGCATGGTTGATGGAGTAGTTGGGATAATAGTACCGGTATGTTGTAAATGCCTAATTACTGTTTCCAAAACCTCAGCCATCTCCTCCTTGCCTTCATCACTCTTTTGAACAAGTTTCGTGTTTGTAGATAACATATTTGAAGTGGTTATCTTTTTCTTTGACACTGGGGTTGGCTTTTTCATTGCCTTTTTCATTGGTTTGTTCAAACCTGACACAAGAATATAAGCCAATGTAAGGAGCTTTCCTACTTCAATTGAACTTTCTTCTGTTTCTTCAATCACTTCTGCTTTTCCATCTTCCGTAACTGTCGCTTTTTGTTTCGAGCAGTAGGGGATTACGACATCCAACGTATTGAAATCATATTGTGCTTTAAGGTACTGAACGATTCCTGCAAATTTTTCTGATTTCAACATTACTTTATTTTGATTAGTTGGTATGATGAATGACAAATCCATTTTTTCTGTTAGTAAGAAAAGTTCGTTGTGAATTAGCTTTCCTTCTTGTTCGTCGATTTTGAGTACTTCGATTATTTGATCATTGGTCAAACCGGTTTCTGGATCAATATTTATCATTTTTGATAGATTAGGGATCTTATTCATGATAACATATTCATATTCGATTTTAACCTCAACATCTTCTTCATCATCTGCCTCATCAAGCCATTTTGATACATTCGATATTCCCGTTCCTTCACCAGCCTTCTGTTTACTAAATTTGAGGTTGATATCTGTTTTACTCAAATTACTTAACAGCTCATACTCTTCTGCTAGGAGTGGTCGAGGAACTAATGATGCATTGTTGATTCCATTACACGTGCAGCAAGTTGCTAGTGGGATAGTACTATCCAGGTACTGATACCATTTGTCATCTAGTAGGTATGCATCTACTAAAAATTCGACTGGGACTTCAGGTACTGCTCCTCCATCAATTATGTAGGTATAAATTGCGTCTTTGAATTTAATTTTCGCCTCCGTTGGTTTGCGTAATTGAATTTTGCTTACTTGGTATAGTCGCTGGATTGTCTCATTAGGTGATGTCTCCATATGAGTCCTCAGATAGTGAATAGCATATACCAGTCCATTTGATATTACTTGTGAGGTAAGTATATCAACTAGTTTGGAAGGCGCTCTTTCCACTGTTCCATCAATTTTATCGTAGTAGTTTGAAATCACTTTGCTTTCAGATCCCCTCTTGTTTGTTAAAGAAAGAAATGTATGATTTCCCGATTGTTTTGATGTTGGTTTGCTCTTTTTCTTTGTGTTACTCTTTGTTTTATTCATCTTCGATACCTAAAATTTCCACTTGATTTGTTGTTTATTTTCGAAATCAAAAATATCTTCCACAAGTTTGTGAATATAAATTTGGGTAACTTTATGAAATATTTGCTTGAGCTCGTATTTGTTCGATGAATTTTCAATAGGATATGCCTTCTTGAGTATATTATTATTTCAATAGGTTGAAAGAGGCTCTCTGCCAATTCGATTTCTCTTGAGTAGATTGCTATTTGATTGTTAGTGTTAATATTGTGCTTGTATCTTTTCAATAAGTCCAATGCCGTTACAAATATTGTATACTGTCCTTGCAATGCCTCTTCTTCTTCGAATTGAGCTAAAGTATTTCTTTCGTGAATATCACTCTCGTAATAAGTTCTTTGACTTAATATGAATATTCTTCCTCCTTGAATAGGAACTGTGCTATCCAGATTTGAATGCGTGTGTGATTTTTCACCCCCTCAGTTGTAGCTCGCTGCTAAAACTGTCAACCCGGCACAGTAGCCTGTAGCGTGAGCACTTCAACACCGTTCACTTCTCTGCACAAGCAAATCGATATGCTATTTGGTCTTACCCAAATGAGCAGTTTGTATCCGAACTCTAAGTGCAAAATGAACGTCCGAATGTGATGCTCCTCTACTACCATGCGTTGGTCAGACTTGCGTTGGTCAGACTCTCCGCTCCGAGATCGCGTCCATAAAATTCGTTAACTAAGCTAAGGGAGAAGTGATATCTCACTGAAAGAAATTCGCTCTACCGTACCACTTGTGTCCCTTCTGCAAAGAAAACACGCTGCTGTTCTTCTTCTATAAGTGAGCTACTCAGTTGCTCGCATTGCGCAAGCATAAGAATAAAGCCATAAGTCCCATAACTGTAAAGGTTATAAAGAAGTTAAACAACCACGCCTTTGTATCCTAAAATCAGATCGATAATCAAATCCTGTCAAGCAGAGGTTCGATCTGTTTTGTTATTTTTGTTGTTGTGGTGTTTTTGTCTGTTCTTTCTCAAGATCTTCTTCAAGGTCATACGTTCACATAAACTGGGTATATGGTGATCATATCTGTCACTCCGCTCTCGATATTTATCT
>OJEE01000185.1_pt1 | contig 11851 bp, 8 predicted proteins | sample 1593231 | NCBI WGS metagenome assembly OJEE01 (sample SAMN05416702, study PRJEB24817) | seawater metagenome | isolation source: Sea water | place: Canada:Atlantic | collected 2013-07 | reverse complement strand
GGAGTCTCGTGGGCTCGGAGATGTGTATAAGAGACAGCTATTTTACAAAAGCGAAAACATTAAATGTTAAAAAACTACAAAACTTACGAAACTTTAACTGTTTTTAAAGTTTCCTGCCGTATGTTTGCACACTGTTATGAAAGAGAAAATTATAAAAAAAGCAGAAGAATTATTTTTAACCCTTGGGTTTAAGAGCATTACAATGGATGACATTGCCAATGCGATGGGAATTTCTAAAAAAACGATTTATGCTCACTTTGCCAACAAAACAGAGCTTGTGGAAGTTGTAACTTTTGAAGCTTTGGATCAGATACACCTAGGGATTGATAGCATAAAAGAAACCTCAACAAATCCAATCGAAGAGCTTTATCAAATAAAGATGTTTGTAATGAACTACTTGAAAAATGAAAAAGTATCTCCGAAATTTCAGCTAAAGAAATACTACCCTAAAATTAATGATTTGCTAAATATTAAGCAATTTCAAAAAATGAATTCCTGCGTAATAGATAGCCTCAAAAAGGGGGTTGATACTGGTTTATTTAGATCTGAAATTAATTTGGAGTTTATTTCTAGAATGTATTTTAGTGGCATGAACGGTATTCGTGATATTAATGTTTTCCCAGACGCTCTTTTTGATAAACACTATATTTTTGAAAGCTATCTAGAGTATCATTTACGTGCTATCGTCACAAGCAAAGGCCTCAACTTATTAAATAACTACCTAAACCCAAACCTACCTAACAATGTTACATAAATTTATTATTTTCTGGCTTTTTGCCGCTTCGCTGAATGCTCAAGAAAACAAATATAGCTTTACTTTGCAAGAGGCTATAGGCTTTGCAATTAAGAACAACAGGGCCATCCAAAATGCGGAACGTGATGTGAAAATTGCTGTACAAACAAAACGAGAAACAACTGCCACAGGGCTACCGCAGATCAATGCGAACATTGGCTATAACAACTGGCTTGAACAACAAGTTTCGCTTATTCCTGCTGAGTTTTTTGGCGGAGCACCTGGACAATTTGCAGAAGTTTTGTTTGGTACAAAGCAAACAATGAATAGCGCCGTGACAGTCAAACAAAAACTATTTGACGGCTCATATTTAGTAGCACTTCAAGCCGCAAAAGTATTTCTTGAAATCTCTAAAAATTCCAAAGAAAAAACAATAAATGAAATTGGTAAAATTGTAGCCTACTCATATGGTAATGTATTGTTAGTTGAAGAAAATTTGGAAATTGTAAATTCAAATATTGCACTATTAGAGAAAAACGTTTGGGAGGTTTCAAAAGTGTATGAGAGCGGTCTTATTGAAGAAGAAAGTCTACAACAACTGCAACTGACGCTATCGGGGTTAAAGAGCAACCAGCGCTATTCGAAGCGGTTAAAAGATCTCGCTTACCAAATGTTTAATAATTCTCTTGGTTTGGATCTCACCGCAGCAGTAGTATTGACAAACAGCTTAGATGAATTAGTTGTTTTCTATTCCACCCTAACCACTTCAAGGTCCGAAAATGAATTTGAAGAAGTTATAGACTTTAAAATTGCGGTTAACTCCGTGAAGTCAGACGAACTTTTGTTGAAATTAGAAAAAAGCAAAGCCTTACCAACCTTAAATGCTTTTGTAAACGGGAGCTACTCTGGAAATAGTCAGCGCTTTTCTTTTACAGAAAACTCCCAAAAATGGTTTGGTGCTTCCCTGTTTGGTGTGACCTTAGACATCCCTGTTTTTAGCTCATTTAAACGAAGTGCCTCGACTCAAAGAGCACGACTGAACTTAGAGAAATCAAAGTCAAATTTAGAAGACACCACAAATAAAATAAAACTAGAAATTAATACAGCAAGGAGTAATTATGAATTTGCCGTTGAAGATTATGAGATTAAAAAAAAGGCCCTTGATCTTTCTAAAAATATAGCAACTAAAAATGAAATTAAATTTTTCGAAGGCCTAACAACTAGTTTTGATTTGTCTCAAGCACAAAGACAATTGTACATAGCGCAACAAGACTACCTCCAATCAATGCTAAATATTTTGTTAAAAGGAGTTGACTTAGAATCCCTTATAAATACGCCCCTTAAAAACTAAACAATGACATATAAACATAATACCCCCCCCATGAAATCCATTTTTTACATAGGCCTTTTATCCTTAGTTCTTGGCTGTAATACTGCCCCTAAGGAATCAAAGTCTCTTACCGATTTAAAAACACAAAAAACAGACCTTGTAAACCAACTAAATAACATCAGTGCCAAATTAAAATCCGTTGAAATCGCCATTTCAGACTTGGATACTCTCAAAAGACTGGTGACTGTCACATCATTTAAGGCAGAAGAAAAAATATTTAATCATTATATTGAAGTGCAGGGGGTTGTAAAAGCAGACAAGGCAATCGAACTCCGCGCTGAAATGGGGGGCACTGTAACTGCTGTCCTAATTAAACAAGGACAGAAAGTAACTAAAGGCCAGGTTTTAGCAACCTTAGAGAGTTCAGTTATTGATAATTCTGTTTTACAATTAAAAACACAGCTTGATTTGGCTACGACTACCTATGAGCGACAAGCACGGTTATGGGAGCAAAAGATTGGAAGTGAAATCCAATTTCTACAAATAAAATCCCAAAAAGAAGGGCTTGAAAATAGCTTAAATAGTTTAAAAGCTCAGGCTCGTAAAATGAAGATCATCGCGCCTTTTTCTGGAACTATAGATCAAGTCTTTGCGAAAACAGGAGAACTCATATCTCCCCAAACGCCGTTTTTAAGGCTGGTTAATCTTGACAACGTTTATATAGAAAGTGAAATTACGGAGACTTATTTAAAATCGATTTCCAAGGGAACAATGGCATTGTTAAGCTTTTCATCCATTGACATCTCTTTTGAGGCTAACATAACGCAGGTTGGAAACTTCATTAACCCTAGCAATCGCAGTTTTAAAACACGAATAGACGTTAAGAACAATAACAATGAACTAAAAGCTAACTTACTTGCCGACATTAAAATCAACGATTTTAATGCTTCTGGAATTGTAATCCCTTCAAAAGTTATTCAAAAAGATCGTAATGGCAAAACATTTGTCTACACCCTTGAGGCAGAAGAAGCTAACTATAAAGTTATAAAGACCTTTGTTAAAGACTCGAATTCCTACAACAACTTCTCCTATATTTCTGAAGGGCTCAATAGTAAATCAACCTTGGTTGACAAAGGCGCTCGACTGGTTAAAAATGGTGATATTGTAAAACTTGTAGACTAATAAATTATGAACTCAAATAAAATAAAAGAATTTAAAATCTCTTCGTGGGCGATTTCTAACAGGATGACGGTGTCTGTGATCACCTTTATTATCATACTTGGAGGACTGCTTTCTTACACTGGAATGGCCAGAGAAAATTTCCCTGAAATTATTGTTCCACAAATTTACGTCGCAACTCCTTACCCTGGAAATTCAGCATTGGATGTGGAAAAACTTATCACTAAAAGATTAGAAAAAGAAATAAACTCAATAACAGGCGTTGATAAAATTACATCTAATTCCATACAGGGATACTCTAGCATTGTGGTTGAATTCAACTTTGATTATACCCCTGCCGAAGCACTTCAAAAGGTGAAAGACAAAGTTGATGTTGCCATGGCGGATACTGATTTTCCAAAAGACCTGCAGTCGAAGCCAAGCGTCACAGAAATGAATTTTAGTGAACGTATTCCTATAATGAATATTAATTTATCCGGAGAATTTTCTATGGACCAGTTAAAGGAATATGCTGAATACTTAGAGGATGAAATTGAAGAGCTTTCTGAAATTTCTAGTGTGGACATTAGAGGGGTTCAAGAAAAGGAACTTGAAATAGCAGTCGACTTATATAAAATGGAAGCATCGATGATAAGCTTCACTGACATAGAAAATGCTGTTAAATTTGAAAACATGAGTGTTACTGGGGGTGACATCCTAGAAAATGGCGTTCGAAAAACAGTTCGGGTAACAGGCGAATTCGAGGACCCCTTAAGCGTTAGGGACCTTATTGTGAAACAAGAAAAAGGGAACATTGTATACCTAAGAGACATAGCTGAGGTCTCGTTCAAAGAGCAAGAAAAAGAGAGTTTTGCAAGAGAATATATGCAACCTGTAGTGATGCTGGACGTTAAAAAAAGAGGTGGTCAAAACCTTTTAAAAGCATCTACTAAGATTGATGAGATTATTGAAACAGCTCAAAAAAGCATATTCCCTAAGAGTCTCATAATTTCTAAGACAAATGATCAATCAAACGAAACACGGACCATGGTTTCTGATCTAGAGAACAGCATTATTTTAGGAATCATATTAGTGGTCACAGTCCTGTATTTCTTCCTAGGGTTTCGCAATGCTTTATTTGTTGGAATTGCAATTCCATTATCTATGTTTTTATCCTTTACTATTTTAGGATTTATGGGGGTAACCCTTAACACAATGGTCTTGTTTTCTTTAGTTATCGCTTTAGGGATGCTGGTTGATAACGGAATTGTTGTAGTTGAAAATGTTTATCGATTAATGGATGAAGGCTACCCAAGAATTCAGGCTGCAAAGCTGGGTGTTGGGGAAGTGGCGATGCCAATAATTGCATCAACAGCTACTACTTTAGCTGCTTTTTTCCCTTTAATTTTATGGGAAGGTATTATGGGAGAGTTTATGAGGTGGCTGCCAATCACGCTAATAATTGTATTGAGCTCCTCTCTTTTTGTAGCACTTATAATAAACCCGATGTTGATTTCAGTGTATATGAAAGTAATGCCTAAAGAGGAGTCTAAGGTTACTTTTATCACAAAACTAGAAAACCTATACGAGCGTTTTTTGAGCTATGCTTTAAAAGGGAAAAACCCTGTTGGTATCGTTACTGGAACGTTTGGGCTATTATTTCTAGCCGTATTACTAATGTTTACATTTCCTCCAAAAATATTATTCTTTCCAAACACTGATGCTAAACAAGTGTTTGTGTATGTGGAGTATCCCATTGGAACCGATATTGAAGAAACCAACACTATTTCAATGGAAATAGAAAAGGATATTGAAACTTACTTAAAAAAGTATGAAGTCAATGGGGAAAACTTCTTGATCACATCTGTGATCGGACAAGTTGGAGAAGGTACCGCGGATCCCAGCCGTGGGCAAGAAGGAGGTAAAACTCCGAATAAAGCGCGAATTACAATTGATTTTGTGAAGTTTCAAGATCGTGAAGGTGTTAGTTCTGAAACGGTGCTTAAAGAAGTTCGTGAATTATTACAAGGATACCCAGGGGTCAGTATTGTTGTTGACAAGCCCTCGGACGGACCCCCAACAGGACCGCCTATAAATATTGAAGTAAAAGGAGATGATTATGAGCTTATTTTAGAAACAGCTAATGCCTTGAAAGCCTTTATAAACACATCTAATGTGGCTGGAATTGAGGAGCTTAAATTAGATATTGACCAAGGCAAGCCTGAGATGATCGTGACAGTAGACCGTCAAAAAGCAAGACGTCTAGGAGTTTCCACAGGACAAATAGGGATGAATTTGAGAACGGCCCTTTACGGCAAGGAAATCTCAACTTACAAAGATGCAACCGATGATTACCCTATAAACCTGAGGCTGAAAGATGAGATGCGTTATAATAAATACGCCTTATTAAATCAAAAAATAACCTTTAGAAACCAAAGTGACGGACAAATAAAACAGGTTCCAATATCTGCTGTTGCTACCTCGGAAAACAAAACAGCCTTTAGTGCAATCAAACGAATTAATTTGGACAGAGTAGTCACTGTATACTCAAATGTCTTAAATGACTACAACCCAACAGAAGTTAATGATAAGATTCGAGAGATTACTGAAAAATTTGAAATCCCTAAAAACATAAAAGTTAATTTCACTGGAGAACAAGAAGAACAGGCCAAAGAAATGGCATTCCTAAGCAAAGCACTTTTAATTGCAGTTCTATTGATTTTCTTGATTTTGGTTGCACAATTTAATTCTGCAACAACCCCTATTATTATTTCCATATCTGTGTTTCTTAGTTTGATTGGGGTATTATTTGGGCTCTTGATTTTTAGAATGGATTTTGTCGTTCTTATGACAATGATAGGCATCATTTCACTTGCTGGTATAGTTGTTAATAATGCTATTGTTTTGATAGACTACATTAATCTTACCATTGTTCGTAAGCGACGTGAGTTAGGGCTTCCCGTAGATAGTAAACTAACCCCAGACCTGCTTGTTGCGTGCGTGGTTGAAGGAGGTAAAACGCGTTTAAGACCGGTTATACTAACAGCAATCACCACAATTTTAGGTTTACTTCCACTGGCACTTGGAATAAATATTAATTTTAGAACACTAATAACAGAGCTAAATCCTAATTTTTACATTGGAGGAGAAAATGTGGCGTTTTGGGGGCCAATGGGTTGGGCTATTGTCTTTGGACTTACCTTTGCTACCTTTTTAACGCTAGTGGTTGTTCCTATCTTGTTTTACTTAATCAACAAATTGAAAGCAAAAAAGCTTAAAGTCACTTCCTAAGGCTATTGGTTTTAATTTTTAAATGTTAAATTTGCTCAACTAATTTAGTATTATGTACAGAAGTCATCATTGTGGCCAGTTAAGAGCCTTAAATATTAACGAAGAAGTGACGCTTTCAGGGTGGGTGCAAAAATCTCGTGACAAGGGGTTTGTAATTTGGGTCGATTTAAGAGACCGCTACGGAATCACACAACTTATCTTTGATGCAGAGCGTACACCAGAAGCAATGGTGAACATGGCTAAAAGCTTAGGACGTGAATTCGTTATTCAAGTGACAGGTACCGTCATTGAGCGTACTTCAAAAAACCCTAACTTAGAAACTGGAGACATCGAAATTCTGGTGTCTAAACTAACGGTGTTAAATGAAGCGAAAGTACCTCCTTTTACTATAGAGGACCAAACCGATGGTGGAGAAGAACTTCGTATGAAGTACCGCTATTTGGACATTCGACGAAACCCCGTTAAAAACAATTTGATTTTTAGACATAAAGTGACGCAAGAAGTTCGTTCATATTTATCGTCTCAAGAATTTATAGAGGTTGAAACGCCATACTTAATAAAATCAACCCCAGAAGGGGCCCGTGATTTTGTAGTGCCAAGTCGAATGAATGAAGGTCAGTTTTATGCCCTTCCTCAGTCGCCTCAGACCTTCAAGCAATTATTGATGGTTGGCGGCATGGATAAATACTTTCAGATTGTAAAATGTTTTAGAGATGAAGATTTAAGAGCCGATCGACAGCCTGAATTTACTCAGATTGATTGTGAAATGGCCTTTGTAAATCAAGAAGATATACTAAATATTTTTGAAGGCCTAACACGTCATCTTATAAAGTCTATACACGGTAAAGACATCTCCTCATTTCCAAGAATGACTTATGATGATGCTCTACAAACATATGGAAACGATAAGCCAGACATTCGTTTTGGAATGAAGTTTGGAGAACTGAATGCCGTATCTCAACATAAAGATTTTGGGGTTTTCAATTCTGCTGAATTAGTGGTTGGTATTGCAGTTCCTGGTGGAAATAGCTTTACTCGAAAAGAAATTGATAACATCATCAACTGGCTCAAACGCCCTCAAGTTGGTGCTTTAGGAATGATATACTCACGTTGTAATGACGACGGCACCTACAAGTCTTCGGTAGATAAGTTTTATGATCAAGAAGACTTGGCGCAGTGGGCTCAGGTAACTGGAGCGCAAGCCGGTGACTTAGTTTGTGTGCTTTCTGGCCCTACCGATAAAGTAAGAACACAATTAAGTGCCTTACGTATGGAACTAGCTGAACGCTTAGGCCTTCGAAATCCTAAGGAATTTGCACCGCTTTGGGTTACAGACTTTCCATTACTTGAATGGGATGAAGACAGCAAGCGCTTCCATGCAATGCACCATCCATTTACAGCCCCAAAACCTGATCAAATTAAATTATTAGATTCCGATCCAGGTGCTGTAAAAGCAAACGCCTATGACTTGGTTTTAAATGGAAATGAAATTGGAGGAGGATCTATTCGTATCCACGACAAGGCAACCCAAGCATTGATGTTTAACCATCTTGGCTTTACCCCTGAGGAAGCAAAAGAACAGTTTGGATTTCTTATGAATGCCTTTGAATATGGTGCTCCGCCTCACGGAGGTTTGGCCTTTGGTCTAGACCGTTTAGTGGCAATATTAGGAGGTCAAGAAACTATTAGAGATTTTATAGCCTTTCCAAAAAACAACTCTGGACGCGATGTGATGATTGATGCACCATCAGCAATTGATGCAACACAATTAAATGAGTTACGCCTAAAAGTAGACCTAAAATAAATTTATTCTCAAAAATGAAATACTTGATTTGGTCCTTATTTATTATGACAATGGTCAGTATGTTAATTGGACTTACTGTTGAATTACCTTACTCAAACAAATTAATTGGATTTGGAGTGATTGGATTATGTGCAGTTGTCTTTCCATTATTTTCGTACTACCGCTGGAAAGATAAAAAGATGGCAGATTATATGCTAACTCCAGAAAATTTAGAAAAAATGCGTGAATTTAATGACTCTAAGAAAACGTAAGTTAGTTCAATTTTCGTTTTTCACTAAAAAAACGCTTTAGTAGTTGAGAGGCTTCATCTGCTAAAACCCCCCCACGTATCATTGTTTTAGGATGCAACTTGGTTCCCATCACCCCACAGCCTCTTTGCTCGTCTTTGGCCCCGTAGATAATGGTTGAGATTTGACTCCAAAACAGTGCACCAGCACACATTTGACAGGGTTCTAGTGTCACATACAAACTACATTTGTGTAAATACTTCCCTCCTAAAAAGTTTGCGGCAGCAGTAATGGCTTGCATTTCTGCATGGGCCGTAACATCTGTAAGAAGCTCGGTAAGGTTATGAGCTCTTGCTATGATTCTATTATCAACAACAATCACAGCTCCAACAGGAACTTCGCCTTTATCAAAAGCAACCTCAGCTTCCTGAAGGGCCTTTCTCATAAAATAATGATCGTCAAAAATAGCATCCATAAGTCAAAAATACGATTTCAATCTTGTACTTTTGTTTTGTAATGAAAAATTTACTGAAACATATAAACTCCCCAAAAGATTTACGTCAGCTTTCGGCCGAAGAACTGCCTGAGCTGGCAAAAGAGCTAAGACAATTTATCATTGAAGTCATAGCGAGTAAAGAAGGCCATTTGGGAGCTAGTCTTGGGGTTGTAGAGCTTACAATCGCTTTGCATTATGTTTATAACACACCCATAGATTTGTTAGTTTGGGATGTAGGCCACCAAGCTTATGGGCATAAAATTCTAACCGGACGAAAGTCTGAATTCCATACAAACCGACAGTTCAAGGGCTTGAGTGGATTTCCGAAACGGGACGAAAGTGAATACGATACTTTTGGGACTGGGCATTCATCTACCTCCATTTCAGCAGCCTTAGGAATGGCTATCGCTTCCCAGTTGAAGGGTGAAGACAGACAGCACATCTGCGTGATTGGCGATGCTTCTATAGCCAGTGGGATGGCCTTTGAAGGGCTCAATCATGCCGGCGTAACCACTGCAAATTTATTAGTAATTTTAAATGACAATGCAATTGGAATTGATCCAAGTGTTGGGGCGCTAAAACAATATCTAACCAATGTAAAAAAAGGCACTCAAAAACAAGATAACATATTTGAAGCCCTCAATTTTGAATATTCCGGACCCGTTGACGGACATGATCTTAAAGCGCTTGTTTCTGAATTAAAACGACTGAAGTCGATTGATGGTCCTAAGTTTCTTCATGTTATCACCACCAAAGGCAAAGGATTAAGGCAGGCTGAAAAAGATCAAGTTAAATACCATGCGCCCGGAAAATTTGATGCTGAAACAGGAGATATATTTACTAAAAACAATGAGGATCTTCCTCCTAAGTACCAAGATGTTTTCGGTCATACTCTTTTGGAGTTAGCGAAATCTAATAAAAATATTATAGGCATTACACCTGCGATGCCCACAGGTAGTTCTCTCAAATATATGATGGAGGCACTTCCTGAGCGGGCATTTGATGTAGGAATTGCAGAGCAACATGCAGTAACCATGGCTGCGGGGATGGCAACTCAAGGGCTTATACCTTTTTGCAATATCTACTCTACTTTTTTACAACGCGCTTATGATCAAATAATTCACGACGTTGCCTTGCAAAATTTACCTGTTATTTTCTGTATCGATCGCGCTGGATTGGTAGGGGAAGATGGCGCTACACATCATGGAGTTTTTGATTTAGCATACCTAAGGTGTGTTCCAAATCTCATTATCTTTGCGCCTCGAAATGAGATAGAGTTAAGAAATATTATGTACACCGCACAGATAGGATTAGAGCATCCGATCGCTATTAGATACCCAAGAGGCAGAGGCGTCACACCTAGTTGGAAATCGCCGTTTGAAGCTATTGAAATTGGAACCGGAGTTCAATTAGAGCAAGGAGAGGGTCTCGCTGTTTTAAGCATAGGGGCCATTTCTAATAAGGTAACAGAAGCCATCCGTGGACTCAATTGTGGACACTACGATATGCGTTTTATAAAACCTCTAGATGAATCATTATTGCATACTATTTTTAAAACCCATTCAACACTCATAACGATTGAAGATGGGGTTGAAAATGGAGGATTTGGAAGTGCGATTTTAGAGTTTGCCGCTACTAACAACTACAAAAATGATGTGATTGTCAAAGGAATACCTGATGAGTTTATTGAGCACGGAGACATTGACACGCTTAAGCATCACCTAGGGATTAGCGTTTCTGAGCTTCACATATTAATTAAGAGTCTAAAAAGCTAGGCCTTTGATTTTCTTATAGGTTAACACCGCTTTTTTATCAGAGAACAAAGAAACAAAATAGCAAACGTTCATCACCCTAGTGTAAAGGCTGTCGTTAAGAATATCTACCTCTTTTGGTAAAAGCCTTAATAAAAGTTTATCATAACTAGAGGGGGTGTTGTTATAGTTGTTGTTAACTGATAAAATAAACCGATCAAGAAGTTGATTTAAGATTTCAAATCCAGAAATCTCTTTGTCTATGACCTCATCGGCATTGTATATTTTTTCAATACTCAGTTTAATAATATCATTAATTTGCGCTTGATATTTACTTTTATCAAGAATAGAAATATGAAATTCTCCCTCAAGAATCTCTTTTTCATTCGCCATAAATATCGCTACAGCATCCTCTATCAAAGTGCTAATCGCAAGAGCTCTTAAATAGCTAACTCGTTCTTTTGTAGAATACAACGCATTATACTTTGTAGTATTAATGGTATGCCTTACTAAGTTTATTAAATACTCTAATGCATAATCTTCTTCGATGAGTCCAAGGTTAATTCCATCTTCAAAATCGATAATTGTATAGCAAATATCATCTGCAGCTTCTACTAAAAAAGCTAATGGGTGTCTTGAATACTGCGCATTTTGATCACTAAGGTTTTTCATTCCTAACTCGTCAGCAAGTTCTAGAAATCCGCTTTTTTCGGTTTGAAAAAAACCATATTTTTTGGAAGCGATATTAGAATTTGGTTTAACTGGAAGGGATTCTTTAGGATATTTAGTAAAAGCGCCTAGTGTTGCATAGCTTAACCTTAAGCCGCCTTTAGACCCTTGCTTATCTTGAGTCAAGACTTTAAAGCCATTGGCATTTCCTTCAAAGTCACATAAGTCTTGATATTCTTTAGGGGTCATCTTAGCTTTAAACTGTTGGCCTACTCCATTTTTAAAATAGTGGCCTATTGCTTTTTCTCCAGAGTGGCCAAAAGGAGGATTACCAATGTCGTGAGCAAGCGCAGCTGCCGCAACAATAGCGCCAAAATCATTGGACTTATAAC
>OJEE01000173.1_pt1 | contig 12315 bp, 2 predicted proteins | sample 1593231 | NCBI WGS metagenome assembly OJEE01 (sample SAMN05416702, study PRJEB24817) | seawater metagenome | isolation source: Sea water | place: Canada:Atlantic | collected 2013-07 | reverse complement strand
GGTCAGTTTTATCCCAGTGCTTTTTAAGTAACACGCCCAGAGCTTTGACGTAATCTGCCGTCGTTGAGTAGGGCAACTTGTTATGTTGAAAAATAATCTTAGTCGCATTACCCAAGCTCTTTTCCAGTAGGTCTCTATATTCACCCAAGACGGTAAACTGATTTGCTGGAACTGATCCATTCATGTCCACTATGTCTGGATGCACCTTATATAGAGCTGACACTACTTCAACAGTATCGATTCCGATGTCGATTTCATTCGCTGACCTTATGAAGTTTTTAAGCTCCGACAGAAAGCTCATGCTCGGTATGATTATCTTCTCATCTTGGAAATTTTGATGATAAGCCGTCTCTAAAATTTGTGTAACACTGACCTGTAAGTAATAAGCCTTCAATCTTTTTCGCTTTTCTTCATCTTGAGTGACACCCTCGTCCATGGATACCAATGCCTGAAGCATATATGGCAACACAGGAAAACATCCGCTCCATAAGCAGAGTGGTGAATGAAACACCTTATTCCAATATTCTTCACCATTGTCTACGATCATCTCATTGAGCGTGAATATCTTTTCTCCCTGTCCCAAATCAAGTGCTTTATGGAGCACTTTGTCGATTATATCAATGAATGAATACTCCATTGCCTGTGCCTTGACGAAAGCTTTCGTCCCTGAGCAATATGAAATTGTGGCTACATTCTTCATGCAACTGACATTTTGTTCACCTAATACATCTTTTCTTGCCTCTAGAAAATGATTATGCATCAGGACGAATGCTGGTGAGGTATTCTCAATGATCTCCGATGGTGACATGCCATTATACATGTTTTCTCCAATCTGTGAGGTCACATTTGTCAACTTGCTATCATGCGATTTAGTCTTGGACCTGGACCAATTTATATCACACTGATTTGCATTCTTGGCTCCTGTTTCTATCTCGTTCTGTGAAACTGGTGCTTCTGGCACTTCAACGGGATAGTTTGCCTGCCTGAATATACCTTGGGATGTAAGCTTGAGGTGTATCACCGTTACATGCTTGCATACTTCTTCGTGATTCACCTTTCCCCATCCGACTCCCTCGCCGTTGTGTTCGCAGAATTCCCATTGTCCTCGAAAATCAAAACGGACCTCCATTTTGACACTGAATGCTTCAAGTTGTGACATCCATTCATGCTTTGACAATGATTCTATTGCTTCCATTTTAGCTTTGATGTTTTCTGTTGTTCCAACGTCCATCTGCTCAATTAACAGTACCTGCTGTTTGTAATCCACATAGTCGGCCTCTTTCAGACGAGCTGATGTCATAGCCACTGCAACTTTGTCCTCCATATCTTGAGTCATCATGATAAATGGCAGTTTCGCAAGAAACCATTCCTCTTCTCCCCATTCTTTTAATGGTTGGAACGCTAGGTCTCTTTCTGTGACTTGTGCTTTGGGCTTTTTTCCTGAAGACCCGCTGTTGTCACTACCTCCAATCTTTGGATTGAAATAATCAACCCACTTATTACCCGGATGTGCCTTTTTAATGAACAACTGTAATTCCAGATCATAAATAACTTTCCTGGCCCTTTGTCCACTTGGAGAGGGCTTAAGAGCTAAGCTGATCAAGGTCGTATCATTATTCATTGCTATTGTCTTCAAGCACGATTTACCATTTCTGTCACTGTCGTAGACATCCTTCATTGACAAAATGAGCTCGACAGGAAACGCATTCATCCCTCCAAAAACATTCATGAAAAAAGTGATTGGGTCAACTTTTAGCTTACTCTCGTTATTGCATTCAGTCGTGTCCAGGTACTGTGTCAAGTAGTTGGCACATTCCTGCTTGTCTCCTCCCAGCACGTTCCCCTTTTTTAACATTGCATACAAAAGCTTCAACATGTACTTCGGCCTGTTTATTGCTTTTGCTAAGCTCACGTATTGCTCTTCTTTCAGCACATCCACGTTGAACTCTTCTGTTACTGTCTTTGGGAGTGTTTCCCACTTGTCCACCATCGATGCCTCTGATAGTGCTGCCATTGCGATTGAGCTGCTATTTCAATTATAACGACTCCCCATCGCGCCCATGCTATAGATAAAATTCTCTATTTATTTATACTCCAGATCTTTCACGTTAACCTCGGTATCAATCACCGAGCAACTGAAATGCGTTAATCGCAAATGGCAAGATCGCGCTTAGCTAGCGCTGATTCCTTTTTCCGTAAATTTGTTTATATACCTGGACAAAATCCACTTGGTCACACAGAGCACAGAACGGTGCTATGACGAAACAAACTCACCTGGACAAAATCCACTTGGTCACACAGAGCACAGAACGGTGCTATGACATCAGTAGGTCCAGTTTGTTCAAGATCTGATCCAATTACATAAACTCATTTTTGCTTTGCTTGCTTCAAACTACTTTTCATTTTCTTTCCTCTGGGCCGATCTTCTTGCCTAAGATACCGATCGATTCTGGAACATTCGTTGTCCAAACCCAGAGTAACTACTTCTTTTCTACTTGCTTCTGCTTCATGCGATGAGGAAAGAACACTTCGTTAACATTTCCTTGTGATGCGAATTTACACCACCATGAAACAGAGCTAATCTGCTTCACTCAGCTTCGTCGAACTCCACTCGACGATATTGTCATTATTCATATTCATATTGACGCTGAGACTCGTTTACCTGAACGACGTGACCTGGTTACCTTACCATGAGTCACTGTGACATTTGCTGGACTTTATTACCAGCGCCACTTCCAGACATGTTTCTATCATTGCTCAAAACACGTCTTGCTTCGACACCATGTCAAAGGCTGCAGTACAGACATAATTCTCCCAACCGTTTGTTGGAGATGCTGCAGACTTGCTTCTTCGTATCGCTTCCTCGCGTTCCACTATCAACAAATACTATGGCTATTTGCTAGATGTCTGATCCAGCTTGATTTGATTGATATCTATCATAGACTTATGTAAAAACATTCACGACCAGATTGTCGTAATCATTTTCTTTTGTTGCCTTGGTCTTCTTTTCTCTAGAGTGAGGGATAGCGCAGTTAATTCAACTGCACTGCTAGATAATAAAGTACATCATCAGGTATATATATACCGCGGGATATGCGCCGATATAGATAAATCGCGCCGATATCAAAAATACCCGATAACACCCCTCTTCAGTTGATGCTCGGCTCCGGGTTTCAACTGCCAACACAACACCTTCGATCATTTTATTGAACATTAATTTCATTGCATTCAATATGCTGTGAATGAAATCCGTTCTGAACATTTGTTCGACATGCTTCGTTCTGAGGTCATACCACCATGATTTAATTGTGTACACTTCTGGTAATATGAGATCGACCTTCACCAGAACGCCTTCTCGAGTAAGCATTAGGTATACTGAACAGCCTTGGCCATGGCTTAAACAGATTCCATTGATTCGACCCTTTTGGCCATTTCGAATCTTTTCTCATATGATTTCCTAATCAATAATTCAGAGCATTTCTCCGAGTGCGGACCTCTCTCGTTCCGTTTATTCAATCCAATTGATATTTTAAATTCAACAAAGCAGCTCGTAGCCGGGAGTAATCCTCTTCCTGAAGAACCTTTGTGAATATATCTGAGTCATTTGCCTTTGACTCCACATGCTCAAATCGAACTAACAAATCTGCGACCTGTTCTCTAAGCCACGATAGTCGATATCCCATATAATGCGAACCTTTGTGGTTCCTATCATTCTGAACGCCCTCCATTGAAGCCTTGTTGTCAGTCATGACTGTAGTTGCTCCCAATTTCAATAAATCAAGTTCTTGTAAGAAGAACCTTACGCCCAAAATATGCTGTACTGCATGAACTGCAGCCATCAATTCAGCATCTCTGGTTGACAATGCAACAGACGCCTCCAATTTTGATCTCCAGGCTATCGGATTAGCACCAAATCTCAAAACATATCCAAAATAACTTCTCTTTGTAATAGGATCATTGGAGAAACTCGCATCAACCATGCCATTCAAATCAAATCCTTCCATACTTCTTATAAATGTAAGGACATGATCATTCTCTGTATCCACCAAATACCATGCCAGACGAACTGTGTGTTGGATTACAGCTTCTGTTTGCTTGCTTCCGGTAAATCTTGCAATAATAGCAGCTGCATGAGCTGCGTCCGGCCGTATGCCTAGAACGATGTATGCTGCTAATCCCAATATTCGTCTACTGTCAAATGTGTCATAGGGTACAATAGGATTGTCTTCTCCTGAAGGCTCATAGATATTTTTATGATCTAAGGCCATGGGTGTCCTAACAACTCTAGTGTCAACATTATCATAACCCATGGAACGAGCCTCCCCTTTTACAAGGATTTCTTTCCTGCAGAATCGGCCTTTTTTCTTTGCACGATCTCCCATACTTTCCAACAAAGCTCTCAACTTTTTAAACAGCTTCGGCATTCTGAACGTCATTGTCCCTGCTTTACGATCCAGTGTTATACACATACTTAAATATTCATGTACATCACCATCCGTGCATTCTGGACTGACAGCAAACCTGCTCGCATAGGCTTCAGAGAACTCATTTCTTATTCTTTGACCATCCTCATCTTTTGTTGCAATTATCAATGAATCATCTACGTGACAACATAATACGGCAAAACCTTTGCCTTCTTTCTTATAAAAGACACAAGGATCAATTTCTGACTGTTCCCAACCAGCACCTCGATGTCCTTCTTCATTCAGCTCTTTCGCACTTCCAATCATGAAATCACGGAACATACGATAGAAGATTTTGCATGAAAGTTGACAACCATATAAAGCCCTTCGAACTCTAAAGTACTTTGCCGGTCTCCCATTGGGGCTCATAGGCATCAACTCAGGATTATTTTTCAAAATTTTATCCAAATATTGAGGAGCCCTAACATATACCGGTTCTGCATCATCAGGATATACAGCATGAAGATATCCACCCGCTTGATCTCTGGTTTCCATGGTCATGTCCAATTGAAGACAAAGACTACACATTATCTTAACAGCATCAGGATTGACTGTGGGAGAAATTTTCTCATCTTTATCATACCAGAATTTATCTAGTGTTTGACAAGCCACAAGACGGACCTTTTTTCTTGAGTCCTCTCCTGTTATTGAAGAAATCTTCTGAGCCAAAACATACTGCATGTAAACGCACTTGGCTCCTTCAGGTAAATGATCTATCGCTTCTAAACAAGGAAAATCAACCCATATCCTTTTCCATTCTGCCACACTCGGATCTCCCCAACCATTCGTTGAGAGATTGTCAACCACTTCTTTCATTGTGATGACTTTTGCAGCATAAACATGGAATAAATCTTTGAATGCTTCTGAATGATTAAAGCAATCATCATTCCTTGGATCTAATATTGCATTCATAGCAATTTTGGACAATTTGTCTACTTCAGCTCTGATAGGACGACCTTCTTTTGTCCTCAAATGACTTTCAATATCTTGAAGGACCTGGCATACTTTTGCTGATGCTCTGGAAATCATTTCTGGAACTGATACTGAACTCGAGACATGGTGGGTGTTATGTATACCCAGCCCTCTCATGATATCTCTTTCCTCCCAAGACAAATCATCATCTGCTGACCTCTTTTCTTTTTCTTTATCCGTCTCATCAGACGACATTGCAACCTTTGCTGCTCTGGCCTTCTTTGGCAAATGTTTTTGACTATCCTTTTTCTTGGATTTACTCTCATTGATTTGATTAATAGCTTTCTTGAGGTCTTCTAACTGTTTCTCAGTTGCCCCGTCTCCCAGCTTACCAATCATCTCATCTAACAATGGATTCTTTATTTCATTCTTAGGAGGGATTTTTTCTGACACTACCTTTTTCTTCGGCGGTGTTCTCTCCTTAATGAGCATACTCGTCCCATCGTCTGAATCTTTGACTTCATAATCCCAGTCCGTGTTGTTGTACACCTTGATTTTCTCTTCGTTTATGTTGTCACCAACTCCTTCAGCTTCCTTCATCCACACTTCAATATCTTTATGCTGCACTCTGTTTACTTTCGCTACAAGAACATTTCTGAGATTTCCGTCCGTCTCCATGGTTTCAGCAATGGTTCTTGCAGCTTCAGTTGATGAACTTGACACCAAAAGTGCCCTTAACAATGGCTGATCTCGTATTATCTGAACTGAATTTTTATCTGGAAGTATGCACTGCCCCCTGCAGAAAGCATGAGTTAAATCTCCTTTGATTCCAGTGGCTCTTTTCATTTCTCCAACATCCTTCGCATTCTTATACTTCTCCCATCGATGCCATGTCTGAGTATGCGGCTTCTTTGGATTTGCCACTTGGAACTTTATTTGATTTGTGTCATCTTTCCAGAAAGCGTCGAACCACCTTGATTGTGCTGCATTCAACACCAATTTCGAATGTATACCAGTTTGATTCAAACCAGTTCTAGGATCCTCTAGACTTACTCCATCATCGACCTCGAACAACCTCAAATTGCCATCCACTCCGTCAGGAAAAGATTCAGGTTCTTTTTGTTCTTGAAGAATCCCCTCTTCTTTTGACTCATCATCTCCATCAGCAACTTTGCCTTCTCCAAGATTTAATCCATCAGGAAGCTCCATTCCATCTACAAAATAGCATTCCAAACTTTCCTCCTCTATATCTATGAAAGTCATTACTTTGACGGGCTGTCCATCATGCCGAGAAAACGCTATCACTTCGTCATTAAAACTTGATGGTGTCCTGCTTGAGTCAAAACCTTGCAAGATTCCCAATATATTTTGCCCCATAAGTACATCATCTTTAGGCGTCATACATCCGACTGAGGTCAACTGATTTCTTACTCCAAGCATGGCAGGTCTTATGAACATATCTTTGATGACTTTTAGATTATACCTTATCTCGTATTTCTCTTTAGTCACATTCCATACTAACCATCCCTTCTTCTTATGCGGGATTCCCATCCATAATCCTAATTCGCCTTGTCTCGTGAACCGATTATTTTTCTTGTCATTTTTTAAAATCAACGCCTGTCCAAATGCACATATCATGACTGTAATATCACTGAACCTCCCTGACCACACAGTCCAAGGAATTTTATGCCAACTATTTTGAACATGCTGAGACTTCGAACGTAAAGCGTTCCTACGACCCAGGATGAATATTGCCAAAAGAAATGATCGATCCCAGTATAGTTCATTCAGGAACGAGCACTGAAGCTGGACCGATGTCAATGACATGACTTGCCCCATTGATCCTTCAATCATACCATTTTGAGCACTTTGACCCGGCACATTCGTACATAACGCGACATCATGAGTGAAACACCAACGCCCTACTTTTCTCAGGAACATTTTCAACTCGTCAACGCTAAACCATATCGGATCACAGTCGGCATATAAGCATCTTAATTGCGTTCCACGTTTTTCTGTTTTTACATAATTCCACAGAAAATCCAACGCTGTACAGATATGTGTATGATCTGGTAACGCCTGTCCAACTTTTATCCTTGACACTGACTCTTCGAATAGTATGCCTACTGCATTATTATCATGGGATTTTCTTAAGCACATAGCAGTAAAATCGAGAGTCCATTTCTCCCCCATTCGCCACTGAACACGATCAACTGTTTCAACTCTCTTTTTAGGTTGAATACGTCTCCTTCTGGATAGGCAAAAGGTGCACTTATTCGCATATCCTTGAATCATTAATGGATCTCCAAAACTTGATTCACACAGTTTCCTTGTCACCTCATCATTAGGATGACCATTTGCTAAATGGAACCTCTTTGGATCTTTTATGATAGGGAACCGACCTGGTATGGCTCCTTCTGCATTTAATGTCCTGCCATGTGCCAACTGAGCCAGCTTTCTACGAACTTCTTCTGAAGGAATGTCACGAGCTTCCTTTCCTTCTGTATCTACTCCCCTCTTTACGAAAGCAGAAACCACCTCATTATCATATGTAGACAATCCTTGTAGTCCCAACACTTGCGCACAATTAACGCAATAGTCACCAGCTATTATCTCCACACTGCATCGCTGGCAATATGAACGGATATATTTTTCTGAATATCCATTGGCCTGCAACCACTCGTCGACCTCCACTTCTCGAAAAGGGTCTAAACGACGTAAGTCCTCTTCAGTGTAGTCTCCATAATTACCTGATGAAGTATACATAGCATCCACTGCACACGCTCTGCATATCTCCAACCCATTCTCCGCCTCATATTGGCAGAGGCTACAAACGGCATATCCGAACCGTTCCTCAGACTGGTCAATTAATGGTCCTCCTTCATGAACCAATGATCCTTCTTTATGAATCATATTGACACCAACACTACCTTGAGCTCCAGTAGTGTGGTACTCAGTGTTATTCTCACCGAGACTTCTACATCCTCCATACTGGTCAACCCATAGTCCTTCTTCATGAACCAATGATTCTTCTTTATGAACCATATTGACACCAACACTACTTTGAGGTACAGCAGTGTGGTACTCAGTGATATCCGCACCGAGACTTTTCCTGGATTCTTCATAAACCCATCTTGGCAAACCATCCCATTCCAATCCACTCTCCATTGAGCAGACACATGATACTAATCCCACAAATGAACTGACGTCTTGTTTGCACATATTGCATATTACTGAGTTGTTTTCTACCACCCCTCCATTCGCAACAGGATTAGCATTCCTTAAGCTACCAACAAAACTATCATCAGCATTTCCTGACTCAAAGGGACTGCCATCTTCAATTGGATCAAAAATTGACCCCGCGACTCTTTTCTCGCAACCATGAATTGGATCAAACATTGCTGAACCATCATATATATTTTCTGAATCAGGACCGACTCCGTCATCATCTGTCTTCCACGTATATTCTTCCATATCATATTCCTCAAGAGGGAGGGCCAAACTCCCTTCAATGAGCTGATTCATACGCTTCAGACTTTCATCTCCAGCCACAGGACTTGCATCATTCTCAAAAGTCACTCTGTGCGCTTTCTTCATGTTTCTCGCAGGAATGTCACGAACCTTGGTGAACACAGGTTCTGACACCATCTTATATAACTCTCCTTCAGCCAAGCCGAAACTTAAAGAGCCATCCTCACGAAGGTATACGGCCACCATCAATGACCAAGTGTTGTCTGATTCTTTATTCAGAACAACGGCATAACCATTTGGAAATACCAAAAAACTTTTTCCCAATTGTCTATTGAGAAAGGTACGAAAACCACCACCACTCAATTCTGGTAGTGACAATAAAAAATCTTTCGCACCATTTAACATTTGAAGCAATAAATTGAAGTCATCATTGACGGTAAGTTCTATGTTATTTGGATCCTCAAAAAAGAACCCAAGAGTACCGTCAACATTGACTATGGACCCATCTGCGGTGATAATCCTACATTTTGACTTTTCTAACATGAGGTTTTCATGAGTCAATGCCATAGTAGGACCTACACATACTGCCGCACAGGAATCGAGAAGCATCTTTATAACTGCTATCTGGGTCAACTGTCCCACTTTCGAGACTTTGAAAGCAGTTCCCGACTCACCGCAAGTGCGGCCTCTTCAGAGCCCGTTGCCACGGCCCCCGAAATTCCCTCTACCAGTCTGACCCCGACCTCTCGGGTTAGCGCCTCGTGCGCGAAATCCTGGTGAAGACATGTCACCCATCTGAGTCTTCTGCATCTGACGGTATCGTTGTAGTTCTGCCATGTCATTCGATGTCATCAGTGACTGCTGAGCTTGCTGCCCAGGTATGAATAACCCTGTCGATTGTTGTCGTATCGGTGGCAGTGCTGTCATAGCTGAATGAGCCCGATGTGTTTGACTCGAGCCTGATGATCCTGTCGATTGTCCACTCTGAAAATAAGACTGCTGCGAGCCCACTGAGTTGGTTGATACCGACTGCCCACTCGAGAAACCACCGACCGTTGCTAACTGACCATCATCTTCTCCATACCAATCTCCATCGTCAGTCCAGTCTGAAGAGTTGTCTTGATACATAGACGATATTTGATTGACCCGTGCCTGCAATTTTTGATTGTCTTCGGTTTGTTTCTTCAACAATGCGTACACAGTTGCCAAAGTCGGCTCTGGCTCTCCAGAACCTACTCCTGCCGCTGCAACTGTTTTCTGAGATGCACCCTTGGATAGATTAATCTTGGACAAGTCAATTTTCCCTGCAGCATCGAGAAGGCCTTTCATCATTTGAACCGCATTGTCTGGCCAGCATTCTTGTAACCATTGCATACCAACATTGTGATCCAGTAACTGGTTCACGATACATTTGTCCATACCACAATTATTATGCTTGTAACCATTCGGCATCGTTCTACCACATGCTTCTTCTTCACCGTCCAGCACACCCGGGCAACACATATCCACACGGAATCCTGCAATCGGATCTCGTTTAACCAGCGCTTCGACAGTCTTCAAATATTTCTTGGCAACTTCTTTCACAGCCTTCATGGATATAAGGATTGCTTTTCCATTCTTAAAAAGTCGTATTGTTTCTTCTTTACCCTTTTTGCCCTTATTCTTGTCATAGCTGCGCTGATTGCGATCATTTGAATCCGTAGTATTCCGTTGTTTTGATGTCACCGACTTCTTTATATCGTCTTTTTCTTTGACTGACATCTTCTTGAATTGGATATGCGCATCCTGCATATTCTGCTCGACCTCATTGAAATCCACCCAAGGGGGTTTGCCTCTGTGACTTCTACGCCAGGCCTGGACTTTTCTTCCAGATCCGGGCAGCATCATGCTTATATCGTCGGTCTTCAATCTGAGTACTGCCTTTGCTCCATGACTCACTGCCAGGGGCAAATGTTCATGCTCCCTGTGACACGTGCAGTTTGTCGATTCGTTCACCAACGCACTCAAACAGAAGTCGTTGTTGCCTGTCGCATCGCAGATTTTTGTAAGCACTTTCTGAGACAAGACCTCTTTCGCACTCATGGCACTTTTGAGAACGGTCTCTTTGACTTTCTCTTGCGTCTGATCCAAAGAATCCCCTTTCTTTTTCTGAGGAAAGAACCCCTTCTTGTTTTCTTTGCTAACGATACTAGTGAGAACAGTGAACAGTTCGTCTGCAACAGTGTCCTCCATCTCATAGGCATCCGTACTGTCCCAATGTTTAATCAATAAAGAGTAAACGTTGCTGAGATAGACTTCCATTGTCAATCCTGAACACAACAATTTCTGACGTCTGAAGAGCGACGTTGTTGCGCTACATATAACCTCGCTGAGTATGTCTCTATTCTCTTGCAAGATCTTGAGGGAATCTGACTGTGGTTTCCCTGGACAGCCCGTCAGATCGGGATGTAACTTGTAGACAATTGACAACAAATCCACATCACTGATAAGTATACCCACCATGTTTGTCTTCTGCTGGAAGTCCCTGAATGAACTCAGAGTTTGCATATTTGGTATAACATTGGAGCACTCTGTGAACGTGTCATGAAATGCCTTTTCACAAATCGGAAGATTACTTTCGAAGAAATCTTTCAGCGCTTTTCTCTTTTCATTATCGCCAGTTTTCACATCTTCCAATTCCACCAGTGACAACAACTGGTCCGGCAGTATTGCATAAATCCCCGCATACATGTACACAGGCGTGTGGAACACTTTTTCACGATGTGTTTCTACGTTCTTCGCTATGTTCTGTCTCCATTCATCTACCTTTGAAGCGTAACCCCCATTTTCTGCAGTGTGCATAATCTTATCAATGATAGCCACAAAAACCCACTCCATGGCAATGCCTTTAATATAAGCCTGAATTCCCGAGCAGTATGATATTCTGGATATATCTCGTACGTGTCCAATGCCAGGTTCTCCTGCAACCTTTGCTCGTTCCGTCGCATATGCATTGTATATTGCCATATGTTGTGGCGTGTACATATCTATGGACTCGGAAGGAAGTATTGTCTTATCATAATAGGATCCCGCTAAACGTTTAGTGACTCCCTTCAAATTCGCCTCTTCTGCTTTTTCGGTCGATTTTTTCCAGTTGTCTTCATTAGTGACTGCGTTCTTAACACCAGTCTCTATTTCTCTCTGATCATTTTCCACGGCACGTATGACCGGATAGATTGCTTGCTGAAATATACCTTGTGATTTAATTTTCTTCGTCACAATGGACAGGTGTAACCCTAAATCTGCATAGCTAACTCTATCCCATCCTTCCAAATCATCATCCTCTTTCTGCTTACAGAAATGATACCCTTTTCCGAAGTCTAAAACATTTATGAGCTTTTGTTTCGTGCTTTCCAATGCCTCGAGCCAATCGTCCTTTTGTAGCTGTCTCTTATACACATCTCCGAGCCCACGAGACTCCTGAGCATCT
>OJEE01000172.1_pt1 | contig 12324 bp, 14 predicted proteins | sample 1593231 | NCBI WGS metagenome assembly OJEE01 (sample SAMN05416702, study PRJEB24817) | seawater metagenome | isolation source: Sea water | place: Canada:Atlantic | collected 2013-07 | reverse complement strand
TACACCTCTCTATTCGTCGGCAGCGTCAGATGTGTATAAGAGACAGACTTGATATTATTTAATTCCAAATTATTTAAACTAATCTAAGACACTCTCAATTATATTGAGCTTGATAGTTTATTTTATTAAGAGATCAAATAATATTATTAATACCTAATTAATACCTAATAATACCTAAAAATTGAAAGTGCTTTTTATAGTTAGATCTAAATAGACTAATAGCTGATTATTAAAAAATACTTAGTTACAACTGACGATTGTCAATTTTGGATTTCTTTATTACAAAAATAAACCTTTTACAGGTGAACTTGCATTAGCATATTGTTTTACATCCATAGAACCTGCTAAATAGGCTAATCTACCCGCGTTAACACCTTTAGCCATACCTTTAGCCATTAAGATAGGATCATTTGAAGTTGCTACTGCTGTATTGAGTAAAACAGCGGATGATCCAAGTTCCATAGCCTGGGCTGCATGACTGGGTACTCGAATACCTGCGTCGATAATAACCGGGATATTCAAACTATTAATCATAATTTGAATATTATGTAAATTTTTTATCCCTTGGCCCGATCCAATTGGGGAACCAAGAGGCATAATTGTAGCACAACCAACATCTTCCAAATGGTGGGCCAGGACAGGATCTGCATTAATATAAGGTAAGACCGTAAAGCCTTTTTTAACAAGAAATTCTGCAGCTTTCAATGTCCCGATAGGATCAGGTAATAAATATTTAGGATCAGGAATAACCTCTAACTTTACAAAATTATTAGATTCCTGGTTAATTTTTTTTGCACACTCGCGACCAATAAATGCTAAGCGAATAGCATCTTCAGCTGTTTTTGACCCAGCTGTATTAGGTAACAACCAAGTCTTGCTCCAGTCTAATAAGTCAATTAAACCCTTTTCTTGACTTTTTTCTGTTGTATTTTGAAGACGCCGGACTGCTACAGTAACTATTTCTGTTTTACTAGCCTCAATACTTTTCTTAGCTAGTTCTAAAGACTGATATTTACCTGTACCTAAAATTAAACGTGAGCTGAAAGTTTTATTTCCAATTTTTAAAATATCCATGAATAAGTTTTTATTTTATACTCCCCAGGTTGGATTTGAACCAACGGCCAATCGGTTAACAGCCGATTGCTCTACCACTGAGCTACTGAGGAAAATAGTCACATAATGATTTTATACTACTTTAGTATAAACTAAAAACAAAGTCAATAATATTGAGAATAAAAACTTTTTAAAACGTTGTCATACTAATTTATAATAAAATAATAAACAAATAATTATATGGAAACATCTAACTTAAAATTACAAAGTCTAATGAATAAAGACTATAAGTATGGGTTTTCTACAAACGTTGAGATTGACTGTATAAAAAAAGGACTTTCTGCAGAAATTATACATTTAATCTCAAAAAAAAAAGAAGAACCCAAATTCATGCTTGAATTCAGGTTACGCGCATTCAAAAAATGGAAAAAAATGAATGAACCTGGATGGGCGCAATTAGATTATGAACCAATTGATTATCAATCAATTCGTTATTATTCAGCTCCAAAAAAGAAAAAATCCCTAAATAGTCTCGATGAAGTAGACCCAGAATTGCTAAGAGCGTTTGAAAAATTAGGCATATCGTTAAACGAACAAAAAAAATTATCCAATGTCGCTGTAGATGCAGTTTTCGATAGTGTTTCTTTAGGAACTACATTTAAAACTGAACTTGCGAAATCTGGTGTTATTTTTTGTTCAATATCTGAGGCAATAAAAAATTATCCAGATTTAGTAAAAATATATTTAGGAAGTGTTGTACCAATAGGAGATAATTTTTTTGCCGCCCTGAATTCAGCTGTTTTTACCGATGGATCATTTTGTTATATTCCAAAGAATACAAAATGTCCTTTAGAACTCTCAACCTATTTTCGTATGAATGATCAAGAAAGTGGGCAGTTCGAGCGTACACTTATTGTCGCTGAAGAAAATAGCACGGTAAGTTATCTAGAAGGTTGTACAGCACCTCAATATGATAGAAATCAATTACATGCCGCAATTGTTGAATTAGTTGTTCTAGACTCGGCTGAAATAAAATACTCAACGGTTCAGAATTGGTATTCTGGAAATGAATTCGGAAAAGGTGGTATTTATAACTTTGTTACGAAACGTGGATTATGTGCAGGAGAAAAATCAAAGATATCTTGGACCCAAGTTGAAACCGGATCGGCCGTTACTTGGAAATACCCAAGTTGTGTTCTAACCGGAAAAAAATCAAGTGGAGAATTCTATTCGGTTGCTTTAACTAATAATTATCAACAAGCAGATACTGGAACAAAAATGATCCATATTGGACCGAAAACTCGAAGTCGAATTATATCTAAAGGTATCTCTGCGGGAAATTCGATTAATAGTTATCGCGGGTTAGTTAAAATCTCTTCTAAAGCGAGAGGCTCAAGAAATTACTCACAATGTGATTCTCTCTTACTGGGTGATAAATCTACAGCAAATACATTTCCATATATACAAGTTTTAAACTCGACTTCAAAGATTGAACACGAAGCATCAACATCAAAAATTGGTGAAGAGCAAATATTTTATTTTTTACAACGAGGAATATCATTAGAAGAAGCATTACAACTAATCATAAGTGGATTCTGTCGAGCTGTTTTTACAGAGTTACCAATGGAATTTGCGTTGGAAGCCGATCGATTATTAAGTTTAAAACTGGAAGGAACCGTTGGATAAAAATTAAATATGGAACAGATAAATTTTAAGGTACCAATTTTTGAACATTCACTATTATCAATTAGAAATTTAAGAGCAAATATAAGCGATGTTGAAATTTTAAAAGGTATCAACTTAGAGGTCAAAGCAGGAGAAGTACATGCTATTATGGGACCAAATGGGTCTGGTAAAAGTACATTGGCAAAGATATTAGCAGGACATCCGAACTATGAAATCACAGGTGGGGAAATATTATATAAGAATGAAATTATTAATGATATAGAAGCCGATCAACGTGCTCATATGGGAATATTTCTTGCTTTCCAATACCCAATCGAAATCCCAGGAGTGAGTAATGAAGAGTTCTTACGTGTTGCTTACAACTTGAAACAAAAAGCTAACAGTTTAGAGGAGCTTGATCCTATTCAATTTTTTCAAATTTTAGATGAAAAATTAAAACAAGTAAAGATGGATCCGAGTTTCTTAAACCGTAATGTCAATGAGGGTTTTTCCGGTGGAGAAAAAAAACGAAACGAGATTTTACAAATGACCGTTCTTGATTCTACACTTTCTATTTTAGATGAAACCGACTCTGGATTAGATATTGATGCCTTAAGAACGTTATCAGAAGGGATTAATACTTACCGTAACCCAACAAAAGCAATTATTCTTATAACACATTATAAGCGATTATTAGATTATATAAAACCTGATTTTATTCATATTATGAAAGATGGAGTAATTAGGAAAACAGGAGATTCCAGCTTAGCTGAAATTCTAGAAGAAAAAGGTTATGAGTGGTTAAAAGAAGAATAACAAAGATTATTTTCTTATTAAATATTTGACTCTTTCTATTTTTTAGACTTTAGTAGTTTTGTGATTATGTATTCAAGTAAAAAATAACAAACTTAAATCATCTATCACATCTTAATTAAAGATAATTCCGATAATATTGAAGTAAAATTAACGATTTTAAATGAAATAACTTACGAAAAAGAATCACTAGATCATATAAATTATCTATATGATGAACAGTTCGAGAAGTAAAAATAATAAAGAAAATTGCGTATAAATTTTAAAATTGACGTCTTTTAATTTATATGCAATAATTATGTTAACACCTAAGGGCTTGTAGCTCAGTGGACTAGAGCGCGTGGCTACGAACCACGGTGTCGGAGGTTCGATTCCTCCCTAGCCCTCCATGGTGGTAAAAAATTTTTAAAAAATCAGGATGAAATCAACTCTTTTACATATTTTCACTAAAGTTTCAGGTTATATATTCCTTTACATTATCTGTCCGGCAATTTTTCCTATATTCTCTAGCTTCAACAATACAATATCTTTGTACTCGGTACTATCTGTTCATTGTGTTTGTCAACTTTTTTTATCTATAACCCAAACTCTAGTATCACATCCAAGAGGTACTGATGACTCTGGACCAAATTTAGAGTTGTTCGATTCAGATCTTGATCCAGTGATTGTTGTGCTTCTATACGTTTACTCGAGCTTACTTCTTATTAAAGCATGGCAATTGGCCCCTGGTTTTATGATTGGTCAAACATGTTTCGTACTTTGTCTGGAAATAATGTTACTTGAACTACTGCATATGAGGTTTCTTTTAACAACTAGTCGCCATAGTTTGGGATATGAAGATTTTAATAATTTAGAAATTATATTACAAAACGAAAAAAATAAAAAGTTGGATCTTTATAAAAATTATATGTTGCAATTAACAGCAATTATAGTAATTAGAAATTTACTAATATGGCAAGGTCTAATATAAACAATATCTTAATCTTGATTAGAATTATCTGATATTCTTGTCGATTAAGATCTCTAATTTTAAAAAGTTTGGAGTACGCGCAAGACTGATAAAATTAACAAATTCGAAATACTTATTAACAATCTCGTTAGAGCCAGAAAAAAAGTATCGCAAAAGATCTTTTTACTGAGCATTAGTTTTTATTAAAAAATTCAAAGGATTCTTTAACTAATTTAGAAATATCGGTTCACTATTAAAATCGCTCTCTCCTGTCGATTGTTTCATTTTTTTACTCATATTCTTATTTTTCTGTTAGAAAGACTTATGTATTCAATATATATCTATATATTGAATCATAAGTCTTTTAGTACCATTATTTTTTTAAATTTCTCATAAATTTTCATCTATATTTTCTGGGGGTCTCTTTTTCGGGGGTCGTACACCCACATGGTATAATATCGCTTCATCCAATCCCGGAAATCGATTTTCAATTCCAATTATTGCGCTTAAGACCATAGGCGTTATAATTAAACAACATACGATTGCTGTGTCAGCTTCCCAAAAGCAGCTTTTCAATAATCCATGTTCTGGTTGTAAATAAAGAATAAATTTAAAAAAGGTGTTGTACAAATTTAAAAGTATAGAAACAGAAACAGATTGTACGGCATGATAACGGATAAAAAATGTAAAATTATCACGATTTCTTCCTATACCATAAAATAAGAAGAAAAATGAAGCAGTAAGGAAAAGTCCAAAAGTCAGACTCTGTAGATCCTCATACATAATTTTATGCAAAGTTTGAAACACAAAATTACAGGGCCAATAAGATGGATACAATGTGAAAAAGCTTTGAGCATAATGGTTATAGACGTCTAATATTGGTAGACTGTAAAATCCAGCGCTATATAGTCTATCAAATGAAGTTACAATGAAATCATAACTGTCTTTCTTTGCCCAAGAACCCGTTAGATTAGCCGCATTCAACTTCTCTCTCAATAAGAAATTCTTACGCTGTGCATAAATATCAAAGATAAGGCAGCCAATAAAGATAAATGGCAACGCCTTGTAAAATAAATCAATATTGGCAGCGACTTTGTCTAACTCTAATTGCACATCCGGAAAATTTGAATAGAAATCGTCAACTCCTCTTGTTTGAAATTCTACTCTACATTGTTGCTGTATTAAAGATATTTTGGTCTCATTTAATAGCTTCGGAATACGATTTAGGAGGGTAGAGAGCACGACCAAATTAATGAAATTAACGAAATATTTATTAATTTTGCTCAATACTCGTTCTAAAAAGTTTGATAGAAAAGAAGCGAGCATGGTTACGGGTCCAATACCAATTCGTAACAAAATACCTAATGCCAGAATTATCAACACAAACACAATCCCGGCAATAACCAAAGTAAGCAATGTATCAGTAGGTTCGATCAAATTGGACATAATAGTTTCTTTGTTTAATTTTTTATTCTTAATTTCAATAATTTTTAACGAAAAACGAAGTGATACTATCAAAATTAAGATGGGCGGTACTGGATTTGAACCAGTGGCCATCTGCTTGTAAGGCAGATGCTCTACCACTGAGCTAACCGCCCAACATATTATTATTTTACAATATAATGAAACCTTTTGTAAAGATTGTTTTCATATTATTATTTTAATCCTGAGATTTAAACAAATCTCAGGATTAAAACCTAATTTTACAGATTACCTTGTTTTAATGCTAATAAAACAATTAAGTACCTGTTTTTTTGTATACATCTAACATATAAATACCTTAATGTTTCATTCTTGTTGGTTAGCTACACGAAGAAATTTAGAAGGTGCTCCTTTGAAACTTTTCTCTAATTTTAATCTTTTTTCTTTTCTATGGGCTATACTGTTTAATCCTTTTAATCCTTACATTTTTTTAATTAGAAATAACGTTAACTTAATAATTTTTATCAAATTACTATCCATTTTGGACTTAACAAATTTAAAAGTCAACCTTAGTCAACCTTTCTTTTTTACTTCAACTAATTCAGAAATATTATAGTTCGATGAGTTTACTCCATTATAGTTTACACTATCAAAACGTACCGTTACACCATATCTTACACCACTATCATCAATTGAAGCGACTTTACCATTTTTTTTATACCAATAAGACTCAGGACGTAATATTTTTACCTGTGAACCGCGTTTAATAGCCATTTTTAATTTTTCTGTTACTTAACATAAGAAAAAGTATATACCTAAACTAGATATATTTGTTAAAAATTCTATTTAACTATTTTAAACTTTTCTACTAAAAATTTAAAAACTCTATATAGTTTATATTTGATTTATGAATCGTCTTTAAACGTGAGCTTTATCATATAACTTCTTAAATAATATAATTTAGACGACGAACTTTAGAAGATCGTTTCATTTCAATATTTTTGATTTTTGTAAAATGAATTGGAAAACATCTTTCAATTCCAATTCCTTGCATCACCCACCTCATTGACTTGTTTGGTTAGCACTGTTTTTTTGCTTATTACAACTCCTTCGTAACTTGAACCCTTGTTTTTTTACCTTCTTTTATCTCAACACTTAAGCTGACTGAATATTTAGAAATCTGTCTTTAGGATCTTTTTCTACGGTATCGAGAATTTTTTGATTACCTTTGTTCATTATCTTTTTTCTAAGTGTAATAAAATGATATTATAGCTATTTGATAATGTATTAAAATATTGCTTTCACTTATAAAAAAATGAAATAAGTTAGACAGAAAAGAAGACACGTTAATAGTACTAGATCTCTAAATTAGTTGAAGTAAAGTATTTTAAAATTCTTAATTAAAAAACAGCTCAAAAAAATTATTTATTTACTTTTTGTTAAAAGTGATGGTAGGAGGTGTCTCTCTTCATCTTGGAGCATTAGTGTCTTTAATAACACTTTAATAACACTTTACAAACTTTGTAAATTTATAGATCTATTATACTTAATCCAGAACTTTTAAGGAGTACCAGACTTAATCACGATATAGACAATCAAATACAAAGAATTAAGAATTTCTATTGAAATTTACCGGTAAATAGGTGAATGAATAACTATCGATATTAATGTGATAACAATTGTTAATAAAAGGATTAATGCGGCTGATGTTAATTGACCTGTAATTTGAAAATTCATATCTTATATTGCTCTGTTATCTCTTTACTAAGTCTCCTTTATTCGACTAGGTTAATAATACAGTGATTTCAAAAAAGTAAAATTTAGTTTAACTTAAATTTTTCGATATTTTAAATTTTAGTCAATGGTTAAAACTAGGCTTCAGAATCAAAACCGTTTCTTTACCAAGTTAAAGAAAAAAATAGAATGTTCAGTAAAATGATTTTAATAAAATTAGATTAGCGAATTAAAAACACTTAATAATAAATTCCCCTCTTGTTTTTTTAGAATCGCTTTTATCTTAAGTAATCTTTTTAACCCTTTAGAATTATAAATTAAACATAGCATTTAAAATCCCCAATAGTATAAATAATAAAGTGACAAAAAGAAGAACCGTTAATATTTTGTTTAAATTACTTTTTTTTGCTTGTTGTAGAACAGGACTTAATAAAATAAAAACTAGACCAAGTAAACTAGTAATAAAAAACCGTGGAATTGACCTACATTCTTCCAAAATAAAAGGATATTAATAAAAAAATAATTTAAACTTAGTTGAAAGAGAAATTATGATCGTTTAAGTTTTAATAACTTATAAAGACGAACCTAGACCAGAATATGCACCATAAAAAAAAACACTGAGCACTAAAACAGCTAAATCTCCAACAAGTCTCGTCTTCCTGATAAAAAATATGTTTGACATATATAAAGTATATACATATATATATATTATCAAACATAACCGAACACGGTATATTGCCAAGAAGATATAAGTGAATAGCCAGTACATACGAAAATGCATTTTTTTAGAATTATAAATAAAACATATCTCTTTAGACATTTTCTCCCTTTAGATTAAAAGTACTCTTATGCGGTATCAAATTTAAACCAGTGGCTATCTGCTTGTAAGGTAGATGCCCTCGCTGAGCCATTACTCACATTATATTGAAACTTTTGTAAAGATTGTTTTCATATTATTATTTTAATCCTGAGATTTAAATAAATCTCAGGATTAAAACCTAATTTTACAGATTACCTTGTTTTAATGCTAATAAAACAATTAAGTACCTGTTTTTTTGTATACATCTAACATATAAATACCTTAATGTTTCATTCTTGTTGGTTAGCTACACGAAGAAATTTAGAAGGTGCTCCTTTGAAACTTTTCTCTAATTTTAATCTTTTTTCTTTTCTATGGGCTATACTGTTTAATCCTTTTAATCCTTACATTTTTTTAATTAGAAATAACGTTAACTTAATAATTTTTATCAAATTACTATCCATTTTGGACTTAACAAATTTAAAAGTCAACCTTAGTCAACCTTTCTTTTTTACTTCAACTAATTCAGAAATATTATAGTTCGATGAGTTTACTCCATTATAGTTTACACTATCAAAACGTACCGTTACACCATATCTTACACCACTATCATCAATTGAAGCGACTTTACCATTTTTTTTATACCAATAAGACTCAGGACGTAATATTTTTACCTGTGAACCGCGTTTAATAGCCATTTTTAATTTTTCTGTTACTTAACATAAGAAAAAGTATATACCTAAACTAGATATATTTGTTAAAAATTCTATTTAACTATTTTAAACTTTTCTACTAAAAATTTAAAAACTCTATATAGTTTATATTTGATTTATGAATCGTCTTTAAACGTGAGCTTTATCATATAACTTCTTAAATAATATAATTTAGACGACGAACTTTAGAAGATCGTTTCATTTCAATATTTTTGATTTTTGTAAAATGAATTGGAAAACATCTTTCAATTCCAATTCCTTGCATCACCCACCTCATTGACTTGTTTGGTTAGCACTGTTTTTTTGCTTATTACAACTCCTTCGTAACTTGAACCCTTGTTTTTTTACCTTCTTTTATCTCAACACTTAAGCTGACTGAATATTTAGAAATCTGTCTTTAGGATCTTTTTCTACGGTATCGAGAATTTTTTGATTACCTTTGTTCATTATCTTTTTTCTAAGTGTAATAAAATGATATTATAGCTATTTGATAATGTATTAAAATATTGCTTTCACTTATAAAAAAATGAAATAAGTTAGACAGAAAAGAAGACACGTTAATAGTACTAGATCTCTAAATTAGTTGAAGTAAAGTATTTTAAAATTCTTAATTAAAAAACAGCTCAAAAAAATTATTTATTTACTTTTTGTTAAAAGTGATGGTAGGAGGTGTCTCTCTTCATCTTGGAGCATTAGTGTCTTTAATAACACTTTAATAACACTTTACAAACTTTGTAAATTTATAGATCTATTATACTTAATCCAGAACTTTTAAGGAGTACCAGACTTAATCACGATATAGACAATCAAATACAAAGAATTAAGAATTTCTATTGAAATTTACCGGTAAATAGGTGAATGAATAACTATCGATATTAATGTGATAACAATTGTTAATAAAAGGATTAATGCGGCTGATGTTAATTGACCTGTAATTTGAAAATTCATATCTTATATTGCTCTGTTATCTCTTTACTAAGTCTCCTTTATTCGACTAGGTTAATAATACAGTGATTTCAAAAAAGTAAAATTTAGTTTAACTTAAATTTTTCGATATTTTAAATTTTAGTCAATGGTTAAAACTAGGCTTCAGAATCAAAACCGTTTCTTTACCAAGTTAAAGAAAAAAATAGAATGTTCAGTAAAATGATTTTAATAAAATTAGATTAGCGAATTAAAAACACTTAATAATAAATTCCCCTCTTGTTTTTTTAGAATCGCTTTTATCTTAAGTAATCTTTTTAACCCTTTAGAATTATAAATTAAACATAGCATTTAAAATCCCCAATAGTATAAATAATAAAGTGACAAAAAGAAGAACCGTTAATATTTTGTTTAAATTACTTTTTTTTGCTTGTTGTAGAACAGGACTTAATAAAATAAAAACTAGACCAAGTAAACTAGTAATAAAAAACCGTGGAAATTGACCTACATTCTTCCAAAATAAAAGCATATTAATAAAAAAACAATTTAAACTTAGTTGAAAGAGAAATTTTTTTGTTTTCCTATGATACGTTTAAGTTTTAATAACTTATAAAGATGAACCTAGACCAGAATAAGCACCATAAAAAAAAACACTGAGCATAGCTAAAACAGCTAAACCTCCAACAAGGCCTACAAGCCAAAGAGGCACACGACCAGTACCAGCCATAACAATCTCCTAAATATAATTAATTTAATTAAAAAAGTAACTTGAAAACAAAACAGCTAAAACGAAAATAAGTAGAAGTCCCCAATAAAGAGATGTACGACTTAATTCAACAGGTAATCGATTTGGATTTGGTCCTGACATGAATATTTCTCCTAACGTTGAATGAACTGCATCGATGTAATAGCTCCTAAAAAGAAAACAGTCGGAACTGCTAAAGCATGGATAGTTAACCAACGAAATGTAAATATTGGATAAGCTATTGGTTGATTTTTATTATTTTCCATAAATATGATTAATTTTTCTTTTATAAGCCTTTAGTTAGCTCTTCTAATTCTTCTTTAACACTAAAACGATCATTAACTAAAGGAACTTGTTGACGATCCTGTGTAAAGTATTCGTTTGGGCGTGGTGTTCCAAATACATCATAGGCTAAACCAGTAGCAATGAAAAGAAAACCAGAGACGAATAATGAGGGTATTGTAATACTATGTATAATCCAATAACGAATACTAGTAATAATATCTGAGAATGGGCGTTCTCCCGTCGATCCACCTGACATAATAATTTATTTCTTTATTTAAATTTTTATTTTGCACTCCAAACTCTAATCATATTATATGCAAAAATGAATAATATAATGTAATAAAAGTAGACATTTAATTATTGATCCTAATATAAGACCGGAAATAAGATTGGAACATATGATCTATAAAATTTGAGAATTTAGATAAAAAATAGTCAAAATATTAAAATATTATAATAACAATATAAAAAAATGAAAACCTATAATCATTAGGAAATATTCTTGACTAAGAGAAACAGCTATGATATCGTTTTATTACACTTAGAAAAAAGATAATGAACAAAGGTAATCAGAAAATTCTCGATACCGTAGAAAAAACATACCTAAAGACAGATTTACCAAATATTCGCGTTGGGGATACAGTCAGATTAGGTGTTGAGATAAGAGAAGGTGAAAAAACAAGGGTTCAAGCTTACGAAGGAGTTGTAATAAGTCAAAAGAACAGTGGCTTAAGCCAAACAATTACAGTGAGACGGGTGATGCAAGGAATTGGAATTGAAAGATGTTTTCCAATTCATTCTACAAAAATCAAAAATATTGAAATAAAACGCTCTTCTAAAGTTCGTCGTTCTAAATTATATTATTTAAGAGGTTTATCTGGTAAAGCTACACGTTTAAAACAACGTTTTACATAAAGATTAAAATAATATCGACTTTATCTTAGACTATTATTATAAACTATTATAACAAAACTCACAAGAATCGAATTTTTAAATTTAATTATATATTATTTTATAAAATCGCTGGAATTAATTACATAATTTTGCATATAACTTCTATTGATTTTAGTAAAGAGCACTAGCAATAAAAGCTAGTGCTTGCCTAGAAAATAAACAAACGTAATTAGAGATCAATAAATTTAAACAAAATGTAACCTGTCTCTTATGCACATCTGACGCTGCCGACGAATAGAGAGGTGTAGATCTCGGTGGTCGCCGTATC
>OJEE01000171.1_pt1 | contig 12332 bp, 19 predicted proteins | sample 1593231 | NCBI WGS metagenome assembly OJEE01 (sample SAMN05416702, study PRJEB24817) | seawater metagenome | isolation source: Sea water | place: Canada:Atlantic | collected 2013-07 | reverse complement strand
CGAGATGCTCAGGAGTCTCGTGGGCTCGGAGATGTGTATAAGAGACAGGTATAGCACTACTGCGCATCTCGTGGAATTAAAATGTTTTCACCGTATTTAAAATCCCATGCTGAAACTTTATAGAACTCAAGGTGAGAGAATGTATATAACGAGCTAATGTCACAAATTTTTAATTCATTATAAAACGTGGTATCGGAAAACACTTTGACTATATGGTCAATACTTGTTTGGTATTTCTCGTTTTCAGAGGAATGTAATGCTTCTTTGATTTCTGGCTTTAGCCTTTCATAAACTGTTAATCTACTCATAATTATTTGGTTTTAATTTATTATATTATCGTTCGGTGTTCGTATTTTGTTTGCAAATATCTGCAATATTATCTAAGGCTAATTTGTAACCGTATTGTACAGCCATCTGGGTTAAGATGATATCCATAGACCCCATGTTTGCTTTAGCAAATTGATCTAGATTCTCTCTTGATTTAGGAGTTGACACAATACTTCTTTCTAACGAATCGATCTCTTTACCGATATATTCTTCTACTATCATAACTGTTTAATTTAATTTGTTTAGTAACTAGCGGGGGAATCGAACCCCCATACTCGTCAGTAGTAATGAACTCTGTTGGGCTCGTGAAAACGTTTACCCACTCCTGTATCATCCATACCTAGTTAACGCTAGCAATTCACTTATGTGATGGAGCACCTCTTTTTAGAACCACCCTAATTAAGCTACTCGTCTAGCAAAGTATTTTTATACATTTTTGCAATCGCTAATCGCATTACTTCAGAGTGTATAGCAATGTACTCATCACCCTCTTGGTCAAAATCCTCTAGTTGCCAGTCAATACTGTCATACATTAATTCCATAGTGACGTCCGCTATTCCTTCAGCGATCTCGTCTAGTTGTTTCATTTTGCTCATTATCTATAGTCTTTATTAAAGTTAATTGAGTTTGCAACACTCTGTCGCATTTGCCACTCTCGTTTACGGTACTCCGGATCGGTACACCATTTACGCCAACCTATAGATGTAGTATTAGGTTTGTACTTTGCCTCAAACTCATCTACTCGCTTTAGTTTCTCTGCGATCTTATCAGCGGGGTAGTCTTTATACTGGGACATAGGTAAGTCCTTTGTAGTTAAACCAGTTGCGTATACCGTCTTGATCTTTGTCAGCATTATAGATAAAGCCGAAAGTTGAGGGTAAGTTGCCTACAGTGTACGGTTTGTATTGTAAGCCATTGATTGTAGCGTGTATAGCACCTGAGGCACTGTCTTTCTTAAATTTAATAGATTCCATATTGTTTATATTTTTAATTCATATATATTATCGATTAGGTGACGTATTACGTTTGTAAATTTCATCTTATTTCGCTGTGGTCCTCGTTAGAAACTATAGCTTGATGGTAAGCCCACATCACCTTGTTTATAAACTCTAAGGTATTAACACTCGCTTTTTCGATAGGAAAGGTATACAACATAGAGTGATAAAATTCCGTTAAACCCTGATCGTTATGACACCACTTTTCTTTGAAGTAATCGTACTCATCACCTTGCACAAAGTTCAACCCTATTATCTTACGTTGGGTGTTATACTCTATGTATATCCATCTATCTTCTTTCTCGCTCCACTCGTGAACGACTTTGTCTACTCTATATTCTTCAATCATGTTAATAGCGTGTTATGTTAATTGGATCGTAATCTCGGTCTTGATAGTCGTGTACGGAATGTACTTGACTCCTGTTTTGCTTTGCAAACTTAATGCACTCTTCTCTCGTTTCGAAGTCATAGTGATCTTCGCTGTAGTCATCTCCGTCTTCGGAATAGCTACGTAATTCTACCATATATCTCATTTTATTCAGTATTTAATTAATATTCGTTTTCATCTTCGTCATCGAAGTCGGCGTGCTCTAGGCAATCACCACATATCTCGTCACTTAAGTAACTCGGTTCCGCACCGCAACAATTACTCCACATACTTAAGAAGTTTGGAATGAATTGGGTAATAAACTTACCATTGTTTTGGCGATAGGCACTCCTTTGTTGGCGGAATTCGCTATTAGTAAGGCAATACCATCTTGCATGGCAAATAGATCATCTTGATCGATCAGGTCGCATAGGAAGAAATTGTCTCCACCTAATATTTCAACGAACTCGGTAATAAATTTTTGATTAGTCATAGTAGTTATATTTTGTATTCATATATATTATCAATATACCGTCGTATTTTGTTTGCAAAAAGTAGGCACTTTGTTTAGTGGTTAAAATAGTAGTCCAGGTATAACTCTCCTCCTCTGAGTACTCAATAAAAAAAATAATGTGACGTTAGGTAGTTAAGTAAATATAGTAGCACCCTATTGTCGCACTTTTTGAGGTGCCATTTGCTACCGAAAGATCGTTAAGATCGTGATTCACCGTGTATAGCACCACGAAACACTCTTGTATGGCGGAGTCTACTCTTCCGGTGTATAGCAAAATACCCAGGCTACTTTTAGTAGATCCCCTAAGGGAAAGAGGAACCTATTTCTTTAGGTCCACTCTCTCAATAATTGTTGTTCTAACGCTTGAAGGCATATCGGTACTTTGAGACCAGTATCCGCGTTTGATCCAACATGGCATGATGTTTAGTTTAGGTAACATTACTTTTAATACCTCATCATGATTGTAGGTAATCTTTTGTTGTTTGTTGTTGACAAAGGTAATGATTTGATTTCTACCTAGCCATGACTTTCTTACTACAAAATTCTTTCTTGTAAGTGGTGGGAAGATTTGAGACTTCTCCTCGTTTGACATTTTACTGATTGCATTGGTAATTAATTCTTGATTTGACATAATTTATTATATTTAGTTATTATTATTATTCACTTATATTATCGAATACTATTCGTACTACGTTTGCAAATTTTGTTATAGATTATTTATTAATTCGTCTAACGTTATTTGTAAACTAGATTTTGTTACGTTTCCGTTTAGATATTGGTTTAGTTCGTCGATAGTAGATAGAATTTCTATTCTAGTTTTTGTATTAAGCATAGTAATTAAATTTATATAAGCTTCGTTGCTTACGTATATATTATCGATATCGCTACGTACTACGTTTGCAAAGTGCTATACGCGTATGCTATACACCGCGTACCGCGGAGTCCACTCTTCCGCTCCTATTTCAAAAGCAGGCCGTAAGCCGGACCAGATGCCAGGACCAGGATCTTAGTCCCGCTCCAGGATCTCGTGTCCTATCACCTTGGATGTAGCCTCATCCCGATAGCAGACCCGCAGATAATTGCTGAGGTGCTGATCGTTGCTGAACCGAACCACGCGACTGTTATAGTTGCCGCGCCAGTTCTTCGTGTCGATACGAACCAGCATACTATCCGTATATACCGAATGATGTTGGCGCTCCGTGCTGTATGATATGCCCGATGATTGCGATGATCGCGATGCCGATGAATGCTGTCGTGCCGTAAGCTACGATCCCTGTTGCAATGTTAATGATCCTGTTGTGATGGAATGTTCTGTTCATAGTGTGTTCATTTATAGTTCATATATATTATCGATGGCTCGGCGTGTTACGTCTGCAAACCTGGCACGCCCAGGAATAAAGCCCGAATCCTGCACGGGATCCCGCGGATAGTCGCGACCACAGTCAGGGACCAGGCCCAGGCTCGGATCTGGATCCAGGATCAAACCCCAGGAAAAGCACGGGGACCCCTAAAAAAAAGTTAAGTTTCCGTTTTCGACGAAAAAAATGTATAGCATAGCGTAACCCGTTAGTTCCAAGTACGTAACAAAAAATTTTTAATATTTTTTTTTTTCACTTACGTGACGATAGGTAGTTATATATAAATAATAATAAGCTACTGTCGCATTTAAGTAATAAAAAAACACGTAATCATACAATGTATGAGCAATACACCATCTCCACTTAGACAATCACTCAGCCCCCAGGCTAGAAGAGATAAAGCTGCTAGGGACAAAGCATTTGCGATGTCTCCTGCTAGAAAAGCTAAGAAAGCACACGCTCAAAGAGAGAGAAGGAAAAACCCAGAAGAAGCTATAGGTCAAGACTACGACCATAAAAGACAGGCATTTGTTTCTGTTAATTCAAACAGGGGTAACGAAGGAGAAGGTACGCAATCAGAAGGCAACAACAACTACAACACTAAATAGCATGGCAAGAATATCAACATATCCTTTGGATAGCTCTATCACTAAGAATGATAAGCTAATAGGTACCGACGGTGATGACAACTCAGAAACTAAGAATTTCGCGGTTGACACCTTTGCGGAATACGTAAAGAGCAAAATACTACCTTACAGTACATTTTCATTTTTTATTGACAGGAATAGCTCGGGAGTTATTAGCATTACTGAACTCATGAATGACACTGGCTTAACTTTCACGTTCGCTGGAGCAGTCGCGCATATAGATATGACAGCCAGCAGTAACATTACTAATAGTAAGGTTAGCTTTATTTCAACATGTCATAACCCTGGAAGCGGACAAGGAGCTCAAGCTGCTGTTGCATTATTCCAGCCTAAATATTTAGCTAGCAATGGTACAGCTTTAAGTAGATTAATACCTGTTACGCCTTTTGATAGCGCAACGCCTGTTGAATTTTCAGCATGGGCTGAATTTAAAATATATAACTAATGGCTAGAATAAGTTCATACGGTATTGACGCTAAGCCGGATTTAGCAGACAAATTAATCGGGACCGACACAGGAAGCGGAAACAATACCACTAAGAATTATTCTTTAGGTGAGATATCAGACCTTATAAATAATACGAATAGCTTATCTGTTGCAGATCAAGCCGTGTTTTTGTTTCAATCAAACATAATAGATGGTAGAAAAACCGGGACAATCAGTTTTGCAGCTGGCGGCGGAGTAGGTACCAGCTTCGGATCAATAAGTACAGTGCTATTAAGCAAGATCGGAGCGGGTGGAAAAGACATAAAAAATTTTTTACCGCTATTCGCGGGTAAGGATATTATATTAGCTCAGTCCAATGATGTAAATAATTTCGGTACTTATAAAGTAGGAAGCGTTGCAGATTGGTCAGGTGACATTTCTTTTTTAGAAGTAGGCTTAACTGTTTCTGCCTTTAACGGAGTGATGGGTGAGGACGCTCATTATATATTTAGTGAATTTGTAAACCCTGTAAATGCAGGAGGTGATTTAAACTTCACATTCACGCAGTCCACTTCTCAGCAAGTATGGACCATAAAGCACAACCTTGGAAAGAATCCATCTGTCTCCGTAGCTGATACGGCAGGTAGCTGGGTTGTCGGACAAGTCGATTATATAGATAACAACAACTTAACAATAACTTTCAACGCTTCCTTTCAAGGGGTAGCATACTTAAACTAAAAAAAAATGGCACTAAACTTTTTAACCGGGTTAGATGTAAAAGGCAACATCAACTTAAACAAAAACGAACTGCAGAATGCAGTTATTCAAAACCTAGGCACAGCGCCTGCTTCACCAGTTGAAGGACAAATCTATTATGACTCCACCGTGGGGGACAAGAAATTGTACTTCTATAATGGAACAGCTTGGCTGGGATTACCGGATACATCGGGATCAAATGATTTCTTAACAGGATTATCGTTTGCTACAGGTACAGGTATATTAACTGCTACTGTCTCTAATCAATCAGATGTAACTGTTGACTTAGATGGAAGATACGCATTAACTTCTGCGATCCCTACAGTAGGTGATGGAACATTAACAGTACAAGGTACAGGCGCATTAGGCGGTACTGGAACTTTTACAGCTAATCAATCAGCGGCTGGAACAATATCAATTACGCACGATACTTTTGGTACCGCGGGTACTTACGCATATCCATCTCAGGTAATAACAAACGATACAGGACATGTAACATCGATAACTGCTGGGTCAGCACCCGCAACTCCAAGTGATGCTACTATCACGTTAACAGGTGGTGCAGGTCTTGCTAATGCAGGAGGAGCTTTTACTTTAAATCAAGCCGCTGATGAAACAATTACATTTACTATTGGATCTGGCGACGGTATTACTGTTAACGCTAATGATGTTGCAGTAGATGTAGATGATGTTACTATTCAAATAGTAGGCGGTGAAGTTGCTGCAAAAACAGCTGCAGTAGCAAATGCAGGTACAGCGCTAGCAACTGGGGACCAAATCTATGATTTTGTAACCGGGGAAATTGCAAACATACCTTCTGGTTTATCTTTCGAAGGTAGCTGGAATGCAAGTACTGATACACCTTCACTAGCTGGTACTACACCTGCTAACGGGGTATTCTATATAGTAAGTGTTGCTGGTAGCACGAGTCTTTCTGGTATTACAGATTGGCAAGTTGGTGACTGGGCGGTATATGTTTCTAATGGAGCCGGTACGGATGCATGGCAAAAAATAGATAATACATCTACACTTTCAGGATCTGGTTCTTCTGGTCAATTAACTTATTGGACAGGTACTGCAAATGTTGCTGGAGATGCTGGTTTAACATATAATGCAGCTACTGATGCTCTTAGTGTTGGCGGTGCTGGAACTTTTGGCGGAACTTTAACAGACGCAAATGGTACTGGAGTTCAATGGACTGATGCTTATAATAATTATGTTGCAAGTGCTGCAGTAACAGGTGGAGCATCTAAAACAATGACTTTCACGCAAAGAGACGGTGGTACATTTACTGCTGGCTGGACAGATAATGATTCTGGAGGAACTGTAACAAGTATCGCAACTACTGGCCCAATAACTGGAGGAACAATAACCTCTACTGGAACCATTGGTATAACTACTGCTTCTGCTGGAACTATTGGAGCGGGTGCTGTAGCAGCGGGGACAGGAATATCAGTAGCTTACGCATCTGGTATTGCAACTGTTACAAACACAGATACAAACGCAGCAAGTACTTACGCTGTAACTATAACAGACACGGCGACTATAACGCATAGTTTAGGCAGCAAAGATGTTATTATACAGTTATATGATTTAACAACTGCAGAAACAGTTTACGCGGATGTTGTAAGGGCTTCAAATACCACAGCAACAATCACGTTCTCACAAACTCCTGCTAATTCAATAAGAGTTTTAGTACAGAAGATAGGATAACTTAATCAAAATTAAATGGCAATAAAATTTCTAAATACCACACAGGTACAGGAAAAAACCCTCTATGCCGATGCTGCTAACGACAGGATCGGTATTAGAACAAATACCCCACTGCATCCTTTAGATGTTGATGGAGACGTGGTTTTTAGACATGGCACCAATAATAAAAAAGTACTTTTTTCGGAAGAAGGAAAAGATGACGTTATGATAGGTGACATAGAAGGTATGTACGCGGGTGCTTATTTTGACATGCAGTATAAAGCTGATATTGCTCACTTTAATAAATGTAAAGTAGGTGTAGGAACAGCTTCCCCTGCGGCTGATCTTCAGGTTACTGGAGGAATTCAAATGGGTAATGATGGGTCTACTGCTTCTTCTGCTTTAGCTGGAACTTTAAGATATAGAACTAATACTTCTGGAACAACTAAATATAGCTATGTAGATATGTGCATGCAGATAGGCTCAAGTAGCTGGAAATGGATTAATATAGTGCAAAATTCTTGGACGTAATGGGTAAAAAATATATAGCGGACGAATTAGAAGGGCAACTTCGAGGTTCAATTCACTCTACAGTAACGGCATCGACACAAGAGGCTAGCAGGTCAGATAACTTAGTAGCAACTACTGCTTTCGTTAATAATGAAATATCTCGTATAGGTAGAGGAGTAACATCCGTTGCTCAATCTCACGGAGGTAATGCTTTTAGCGTTTCGGGATCTCCTGTTACAAGCTCAGGTACTCTTGCTATAAGCGTGGTTGGTGATAAATCACAATATATAAATGGTGATGGAGATTTAACTACTTTTCCAGGAATACCTCAAGGTGATATTACAGAGGTAACAGGCAGCGGAGGGTTGCAAGGAGGCGGGCAATCAGGTTCCGTTACATTAAGCGTAGATTATTCTGGAGCAGGTAATATTATAGATACAGCAGCAGATGGAACGGTTGTTGACCTAAAAGACAAGATGCTTTACGAAGATGCTACGGATAGCGTTGTAAAAGAAATTGCTATTACTTCAATTTTAAGCTTAACGCCAAAACAAACCTTATCTATAGCGGGAACAACCTTAAGCATAAGCGGAGGTAATTCTATTGCGGTGCCAACATCTATAGGACCACAGGGCCCAAAAGGCGATCAAGGCATCCAAGGGATTCAGGGAGACACTGGTTCTCAAGGAACAAAAGGAGATCAAGGTGTAAAAGGAGATACAGGCTCGCAAGGAATACAAGGGCTTAAAGGTAACACGGGATCGCAAGGTGGCGTTGGAGCTAAAGGCGATCAAGGTATACAAGGAATACAGGGCGTCCAAGGAGATATAGGGTTAACTGGAGCAAAAGGATCAGCAGGGACAAATGGCACAAATGGCGCTAGAGGACTTACTGGTTTAACAGGCGCAGCAGGAACTAACGGCTCAGATGGAAAACAAGGAATTCAAGGTTTAAAAGGCGACACAGGTTCTCAAGGTGGAACAGGAGCCAAGGGCGACCAGGGGATTCAAGGAATACAAGGTGTTCAAGGGGACATAGGTCTTACAGGCGCTAAAGGTGCTGCAGGTACTAATGGAACCAACGGTGCAAAAGGAGATCAAGGTATCCAAGGAATTCAAGGGCTTAGAGGATTAACAGGCCTTACCGGATCAGCAGGAGCAGCGGGAGCAAAAGGAGCTACCGGATTGCAAGGTGGAACAGGGGCAAAAGGTGACCAGGGTATTCAGGGCATTCAAGGAGTACAGGGCGATATCGGATTGACTGGCGCTAAGGGCGCAGCAGGAACTAACGGCACGAATGGAGCCAAAGGAGATAGAGGTTTGACTGGTCTTACGGGAGCAGCGGGAACTAACGGAACCAATGGAGCCAAGGGAGACCAAGGGATACAAGGTATAAGAGGACTTACTGGAGCAGCTGGTAGCGCAGGAGCTAAAGGCGATACTGGAGGACAAGGTATACAAGGGTTAAAAGGTAATACAGGTTCTCAAGGAGGCACAGGTGCTAAGGGAGACCAAGGTATACAGGGAATCCAAGGAGTAGTAGGAGATAAAGGATCAACAGGAGCCAAAGGTTCAACTGGTGCGGCTGGTACGAATGGTACAAATGGGGCTAAAGGAGACACTGGAGGACAAGGTATACAGGGTATTCGTGGATTAACCGGAGCTGCAGGAAGTAATGGAGCCACAGGTGCTAAAGGAGACGCTGGAGCAACAGGGGGTCAAGGAATTCAAGGATTAAAAGGAAACACCGGAACAGCGGGAACGAACGGAACAAACGGTTTACCTGGCGCTAAAGGTGCTACTGGATCTGCTGGGGCTAAAGGAGACACTGGAAGCACTGGAATCCAAGGGCCACAAGGAGACCCTGGAGCTAAAGGTAATACTGGTAATACTGGATCTGCAGGATCAACAGGTTCTCAAGGTCTTCGCGGAATAACTGGAACAGCAGGAACAAATGGTACAAACGGAAATCCAGGCGCAACAGGAGCGAAAGGAAGCACTGGAGCAGCCGGAACAAATGGATCTCAGGGAATACAAGGTATAAGAGGTTTAACAGGCCTTACCGGAAGTGCAGGCGCAAATGGTACGAATGGTTCACCTGGAGCAAAAGGGGCAACAGGCTCGGCTGGTTCACAAGGAGCAACAGGGAGTCAAGGTATTAGAGGTCTTACGGGGGCTGCGGGTACGAATGGTACTAATGGGTCTACTGGATCAAAAGGAGACCAAGGGGCTCAAGGTATTCAAGGAGTGCAAGGTGACAAAGGAGCTACTGGATCAACTGGCCCAGCGGGAAGCGATGCGGATGTTTCGGGTCTTACCGCGGTTGTAACTGTTGTTGTGAGGTTAGACAAAGGAAACCCAGTTGTTGTAGACTTAGATTTCGCAAGTGGTTTATGTAAATCTGTATCTAAAGAGTATTACCCACGTTGATAAAAACATTAAACATTAAGTAAAACGAGTAATAATAACATTATGCCAGAAAGCATATAACCAATGTTAAATTAAAACCAAAACCAATGACACTATTTTACCAGACTAGCACATGGACTAGTCAACAACAACCCACAGAAAAACAAATTGAATTGTGGACACACGCGGCCAATAAATCTAATTGGCGCATTGTACAGTTACAAAATGATTATTATCAAACCGAATATCAAGATATTAGGGACAAGAATAAGTGGAAAGATGTAACAAGGAGGGAGACTATGGAACAAGCGGAAGCTTCTATAGACACCACTATTAAGCACTATAAAAACAAACTAGAATTTATAGATGGCCCTAAAGTAGTAAAAACATTCAAGTAACAATCAAATAAAATTTAATTTAATGGAATATAATAATCCTAGTGATATTGTAAAAACGCTAACTTTTGGAGATAGCGCAAAGAATCAAATAATGCAAGGAGTCGAAAAATTATCAAACGCAGTAAAGAGTACCCTCGGGGCCTCTGGAAAATGTGTGATTTATGAAGACTCTCTTGGCAACCCGGTGATAACAAAAGACGGAGTAACCGTTGCAGAAAGCGTAGTCTTACTACACCCGGTTGAAAATATTGGCGCTACACTTATAAAGCAAGCGGCTAGAAACACTGTAAAGGAAGCGGGAGACGGTACGACAACATCTACTGTACTCGCTAACTCATTATTAAAAATAGCAAATAAAGATTTAGATGAAAAAAAGATTAGAGAACTTAAAGAAGGCATTCTTAGCGGTGCTAACAAAGTTAAAATATATCTTGATAAAACCAGTATTGCAGTTAAAGGTGAAATGTTGCGAAATGTTGCTATTATCAGCTGCAACAATGATAAGTCGCTTGGGACCAAAATTGGAGAAGCTTACGAAAAAGTTGGCAAAAATGGAATTGTATTAATGGAGCAATCCGATTCAAATGAAACATATGTGGATTTTGTTGAAGGAGTGCAATTTGATAGCGGATTAAAATCCCCCCATTTAATTACAGACAAGGATAAGCGCACAGCCGTTTTAGACGATCCACACGTGTTAATTGTGTCATCGCCTATTCCTAATATAAGAAAAATACAAAGTGTCTTAGAACACATTATAAAGACAAAAAGAAGCTTACTGATTATTGCTGAAGTAGAGCAACAGCCTTTTGCAACTTTACTTTCAAATAAAGTTAAAGGTAACATAAAAGTAAATATTGTATCGCCTCCAGGGTTTGGTCCTACAAGACAACAAACATTAGAGGATTTAGCCTTATTAACAGGAGCTACAATAATAAACGAGGAACTAGGTGATGACTTAGACCTTATCGACCCAGCTGTACTTGGTAATGCCAATAAAGCTGTAACTGATGATAAAACTACAGTTATACAAATAACGGAAGATATAGATGTTACTGAGCGTATAAAAGATGTTAATAGCAAAATTGAAAAAGAAACAAATGCGTTTTTTAAGAAAAAGCTTGAGCAAAGATTATCAATGCTAACTGGAAAAGTTGGATTGATATATGTAGGAGCAGATTCTGAAGTTGAATTAAAAGAAAAAAAGGATAGAGTTGAAGATGCTCTTCATGCGACAAAAGCTGCTTATAAAGAAGGTATTGTTGCCGGTGGTGGAATAGCCTTACTAAATGCTGCAAACAGCATAAAGCCTAAGAACAGGGGAGAAGAAGTATTACTTGAATCCATAAAATCTCCTTATTATACAATACTAGAAAATGCTGGTATTATTGAAATAAAAAAACCTTTAGGTAAAAACAAAGGTATCGATGTTCGAACAGGTAAAGAAGTGAATATGATAAAAGCTGGTATTATAGACCCAGTGCTAGTTACCAAGTCGGCTCTTAAGAATGCCGTAAGTGTTGTAACAACTATTATATCTGCGGATTGTGTAATTAGTAATAAAAGATTAGCATAATGAAAGCAATTAATTATTACATAGTTATAGAAAAAATCAAAGAAGCTCCGAAGAAAGTAGGAGGACTTGAGTTAACAGAAAAGCAAGATAGCGACATTAGGTACTTAAAGGGTACCGTTATTAGCGTAGGAGATAAAATAGAAGGTATTAAAGAAAAAGATATCGTTCGATACGATAAGCACGCTGGCCATGGAATTGAATGGAAAGATAATTTTTATTATGTTATAACAATAAAAGACGTTGTTATTGTAGAATGAGATTAGATGCAAATGATTTGCGAGATATGAATCTATTAAAGTATTACAGGCCTGTCTCTTATACACATCTGACGCTGCCGACGAATAGAGAGGTGTAGATC
>OJEE01000170.1_pt1 | contig 12333 bp, 6 predicted proteins | sample 1593231 | NCBI WGS metagenome assembly OJEE01 (sample SAMN05416702, study PRJEB24817) | seawater metagenome | isolation source: Sea water | place: Canada:Atlantic | collected 2013-07 | reverse complement strand
GCCCTGGCTCGATCCGTCGATCGTCCAGGCCACAAGGCGATTGCATCTGTGTCTCCGCCCTGGCTCGATCCGTCGATCGTCCAGGCCACAAGATGCGGGCGTACTCAGTAGCCCTATCTAAGGATTCAGATGATTAGCATGGGGTTAGTTGAGCTGGCGTAGCGCTATGCCAAGGAGCAACGTATTTGGGGATTCGGCCAATCATCATATTCAAAGTCTAGCGACGTCCTGGGAGGTCATGGCTACGGCTCACTCCTCGATCGCGGGTCCAACCGACTTGAACGGTCCGAGTGCACTCGGGTCAGACTCCTAGAGATGACACACTTGCGCGGCGTGAATGGATGCGGCGTTGCTCCAATCGGCAAGTTGTTTGATGAAAGTCGGGCGTCTCTCGCTGCACCCTACTGAGCTGGTGGTCGTCAGTAGCTAATCGACGCCCAGCACTCAGCTATGGCTTGGTTAGTGTTGAAGGCGCTGGCGGCTGGCACAGGCATTCAGATAGGCGACGTAGGGGACTAATCAACGTCGCAGACAGTATCATCGCCCAGATGTGGTTAGTCAGTCCACAGAGCTGTTCGGTGACATTGTCTTGTCGGTTTGGTGAGACTATAGTGTCGGTTGAAAGGCGGAAGTAAGTGGGGGACGAGGGAAGGCCAATTGAATCAAGGCAAAGTCGTCAATCCAGTTGATCAGACTGAAGTTGGCAAGCTTCTGGCAAGGCAGCATCGTCGACAAGCGCAGCTGGGGACAATTGATCAAATTGTGCCGGGCTGTGATATCGATGAGCAGTATGTCAGTTTGCATTGAAGTCAGGGGTCAATTCCAAGGAAGTCGAGGTTAAGAGTTGGAAGGCAGAATCCTGTCATCCCTACAGACTGGCTGCAAGGTGGCACGAGATGAAATGTACGTCAGCATATGTAGTCGGATTGTGTGACCCGCAGTGTGGCGATAGCGGCAATGGTAATATGTGGAGGATCTGTGACAGTGCTTGCATCCACACAGAATGAGGAGATGCAAGGAAGCTGCTGGACAACATAGGAGGCAATGTAAGGTGTGGCTAAGTCCAGCCACTGAGTGTAAGACTCAGTGGTGTCGCACATAGACACGAAGAGTGTGTCGATGCGGCTGCTGCAAATGACTAGCAGATTATCTAACCAAAGAAGGGGCGAAGAACCGAATGTTTATGTCGGAGGCCAGTGTGAGCGAGACGACATTTGTGTAGCTAGATGCTGGGGCTTTGTCTGTGCCCTTTTGTCTGAGTTGGCCGGCTCAGGACGGGTGGCGCCCTGGGCAAGCTGCATGCGTCGTTGCAGGTGGCAGGTAGGCGATGGTGGTAGTATATTAAAGCAACTGGTGATACAAGGGCGATGTAACTGATATCGAACCAAGTTGTGCAGATGGCGTTCAAAAGGTGAGCTGGCGCTATGAATGCGGATAGCAGCCAAAGACGGAAGGTGACGTGAGGGGCGAATAGAGTACGGTACTTTGACGATGTGATGATGAAAGTGCGGCTGAGAGGTGACATCAGAGAGCTCAGCACAGGGGTAGAGAAGATCATCGTGAGAGTCAGTAGTGAATAAATGTGGGAGTGCTGAAGTAGTGAAGCTACTCGAGTAGTGTGATAGCGGTGTAGCCCGGCCAATAAAGGCAGAACAAGGGCGGATTCAGCGGCAAAGGTAACACCCAATATGGAGCGATGGGTAGATGTAACGAATGGCAAGTGAAGGCGGGCATCGAGCGGAGGTGGCCGTGCGACACGTGTGAGGGCCATGCCAAAGTGCCGGTGCAGCAGGCGAAGGACCGCAGTGGTGAAGCTAACGGGGTCAATGCCAGAATCGGGCGCAACGAAGCCAAGGGTGTAGTGGCAACATCAGACAAATGAGACAGCGCCAATTAGTAAGTGTTGAGACCAAAAGGTTAGAAGTATCGAAGATGGGGCTGTGTGCCAGCGGTATGAGCTATCATGGCGGTGAAGGCTGCGGTAAAATCGGCGATGTGTGATAATGGCGAAGCGCTGCCAGGGTTATCGGTGGGTATAGTTAGTTGAGGCCGTGGATGTGACGGTGGAGCCAGGCCGTGATTATGTCAGCGTAAGCCGCATGGTCCGGCGTGGTGACAATGGTGACAGGTGAGGAGTTGAAGGCGATGTTGTCGGCAATCTAAGCTCACGTGCAGCGCTGGATCTGCGTGTATAAATATGGAGATTGTGCTGAGAAAACCACGAGCAATGCAGCGAGAGGCGGAGGCGTGGCGACGTGGTCGGCACAGCCGAATATACGAGAGTGGCGGTTGGGTGAGTGCTGAAGATGACGATGAAATAGAGAAATCTGAAACCATCGGCATCGCATTCATAGCGAGGCGAAGCGACAAGGCGTGCGGAGACGGTGCGACTGGCGGCAAAGCCAGCCATGATGACAACGGCAGCGCTGAATTGCATTGGTAGATGTGGCGGTGATAAGGAATCCCATGAAGGTGCTGCAGAGGCGAGAGCACGACGTAGCGTTCGCTGCGTTGCGTGACTTCAAGTAAGCTTGAGGCGATGATATACTAGGTGGAACCGAGGCACGTGGTCGGCGAGGGCTATAGTGTTGTTTATCATTCAGGAGGACGGCAAGGCGGAGAAGTTAGCAGAGTTGGCCTAGCAAGAGATACGAAGGATGATGAGGCGGATGGTGTGGGGGGGTACCCCAAGGAGCGGGAGATCAAATAGCTAATTCAGGCTGAAGCGTAGCGGAGGCTGTGCAACAACACGAATGTAGTGACGACCAGGATCGATGAAGTACGGTACAGTGACTGGAAAGAGCGGCTGAGACGCTGGATCGAGTAGCGGTAAGGTGTTGAGCGGTGGCGGCACGTTTGCCAACGATGGGGACGCAGCCGATCTACTGGCGCTGCTGGCAATGATGTGGTGTTACAGACATCGAAGCTGGGCTGCCGGCGTTGCGGTCGCAGGCGGCGTGACGGTAGCAAGCAATGGCGACGATGACGGTTGCGGTAGCGAAAAGGGCAGCGTAGCCGGAAGTGGTGAAGGCGGGGTAGGTGATGGAGGTTGTGTCAGAGGCGCTGACGGCGATGTGCCACGGTTGTCAGAGATGGCGCCACAGCAAGGATAACTGCTATTAAATGGTGCAACGCAGCACCGTTGGTCAGAGCTATCGATAACTGATCAGGAGGCTCTGTGGAGCCGTTAAGAAGAATGGTGATGGATCCAAAGGTGGGATGGCCGGAACTGACCAAGGTGACGATGGGCAAAGTGCGGCAACGCTAATGGCGGTAAGAGTGTCGGAGGTCGCGAGCATGGTCGCGAGGCGATGTGCTGGCAATCCCAGAGGTGGCAAAAGCAGTGACAGAACTGCCGAGGGCGGGGAGAGCGACTGAGGTAACCGCAAGGGAGGTGATGGTTGCAGGGTGGAGTCGATGGCGTTGACGGCAGGGAGGATTGTGTGGCCCAAGGGCCGATTGGGAGGCGATGAAGGTGTCAGCACAGGTGGACAGTGATGGCGAGGAATCGCTACGCGAGCAGTTCGGTCAACAGTGGAGCTGGTAGTAAGTTGACGGTGATGGCGAGGCTGGGCTATCTGCTCTCCAAAAGGGCTCCCCCCCGTTTTCCTCCCCCATACTGTCACCGTCGCTGTCGCTGTAGACGAGTGCCAGTCCTGGCGTGGAGATGCGTATTGCGGCGTAACGGCGGCGGTATTGGAATTAGGAGCGATGTAGAGCAGTAGCATAGAGCAGCGTTTCAGACTAGTTGAATGCGGCGGCGTTGCCGATTGGTGAAGTCAGACGCGGAGGCGACAGCGTCGGTAACACGGGTGGGGTTAGGGGCAACGGTGATGACGGCCTGTCCGGCACGTGTTCGGTTTCTGAAGGTGAGTCGGCGGCGTGGCGATTCAGCGAATGAGCGTCCGGCGAATGGTGACATTCAAGGCAACTATGGGGCAGATGGTGAACATAGCCTGATGGCGATGATGGGCTGTCGTCGCCGCCTACGGCAACAGAGGCGGTGAACATCGAGAAACGTCAGTGAACAATCTAAGAACTGGAGATTGTTGGCCCGAGTGGGTCGGACAGTGTGGCCGTGTAGAGGTGAAGACATTGACTCGGATGGAAGGCAGCATGACGGTGCTGCGGCGCAGTGAGAGTGGCGCATCCAACGGCGGCGTAGCGGCTGCGACGGTGGTGCCGTGGATAGCAGGTGCGGAGACGTGGTAACAGCTCCGATGCTGCTGAAATGTATTGTCTAAAGGTCGGATTCACACCGAGGTCCAGAAGTAAGCCTTGACTCAGTGCGGTGCAGTTGGCCAACGCAGCAAGTCTGAGTAATCGGGTCGGAGCGGGGGATGATGCCAACAGTGCAACCCCGTGCGGTGGCGAGAACCGCGAAGACGACGCTGGAGGCAGAGCTGGAGGAGGCGCGGTCAGCGATGACAAGATCGGGAGTGTCGAAAGCGCAGTGGAGGTCACGACGTGCGTTGTGAGTAGAGCAACTGGAGGTGGTAACGGTGTTTTCTGTCTTTTGGTGGCATGCTTGCCCGCCGTAGATTAACTGTTGGCAGCTGCACGATGTGAGGAGCGGAGCCGTACACCAAGGCGTCAAGACATCACAAGCCCAGCCACGTTAGGCAAAGCTACAACCCGAACCGTTGCGCCCTCACAGTCCTGTCCTCTTGGGCGCTTATGCTATATGTGGATGCGGGGCTGCCGACTTAGACTGCACGGCCGTTGCCAGTAACTAAGCCATAGCCAATAACCACACCCACATTTGGTCGGCGTGAAGGTCTGATCAACAACGTCTTTCTTAACTTTCCCGTTCTCGAAGCCGGAATAGCTGGGAGGACTATCGGCGGCGTCCAAGATATCGAAGGCTACAACGTGACTGACGGCATGACTGATAGCGCCGTTCAAAGCACGACTGAGTGGTGCAGTTGGAAGACCGATCGGTAGTGTAGTCGATTACACGCCATCCGACACGGCTGACAACGTAACTGACGGTGCAGCTGCCAGGGTATTAGACAGCATAGTTGATGACACAACTGAAAGCACGACTGCCATCCCAATGGCTGACGGCATAGGTTGCACCTAATGGCGCGTCTGATCGCACGGCTGACGGCGAAGCTGAGGACGTGGCTTAGATCACCGCTGACAGTGCGGCTAGTAGGTCAGTCAATGGCGCAGCCGACGGTGCAGCGATCGGTATGGATAGCTGTGACAGTGGTTGACGGAGCGCATGGTGACGCAGCTGAAAGCAGCAGATAGCACGGTGGATATAGCGATTGATAGCATAGCTAAGAGCTGTCTGTATGGCTGGTAGCGCAGCTGGCAGCGTAATCGACGGCGTAATCGACGGCTGGCAGTGCTGTCGACGGAATCGGCGAAGAAGCGGTAGATAGCATAGTCAACAGCGCAGTGGCGAGCACCTCACAGCAGCACAATTGAGCGCGAGATTGACGGCACAGTCCATAGCTCGGCTGACAGCGTGACTGTCGTCTGACTGGTGGCATCGCTGACAGTCAAGCCGACGGCGTAGCAGCACAGCAGCTGATGTCTAAGCTGACAGCTGACGCGGCGCAGTTTCTGGGCGGATGAAAGCTCAGATAGCGGCTTGTCACAATGCCTGACTGACCTAACAGCCAGTGGTGAAGCTGACGACGGGGTTGGAGACCGGAAGGTGCGGTTGACAGCGGATCATGCATGCACAGAAGTACTGACAATGACGATGCCTGCACGGCTGAAGGGAGGCCAGTACTGTCGGCGGCGACGAAGCACGTTCGCAATGTTAGCGGGACCAGAGGCAGAGGTCGACCTGGTAGGGGTGTCGACTATGAAGCCGATGGCGGTACACCAGGTAGAGAGGCGTGGTGTAGACGGTAAGGCGGGGGGAGTGACGCTGGCACAGCAACGCTCGCAATATTGCAGACCCCGTTGTCAATGATGGGACTGCAAACAGCAATGCGATCGACGGCGCACTGGTGATGCTGTACGTAACGAACCCGATGCATGGAGGTGCAAAAACGCCACTGGCTGTGACGGTAAGGAAGCAGCGCGGGTGTGCTGTTAGATCAATGGTGATGGTGGTAACTGGTACCCCCCCTCATTTGTATCCCCTGTCCACCCAAGCAACCCAGCAGAGCCGATGCAGCTCCGACTGAGGGCCGCAGCCAGGATAGGCGCTGTGCAGTCAAGAGGCGTAGCATGCGAGGGTCGCATCGGAGTCGGCACCGCTTCAGATACCATATTGAAAGCGGATTCAGGTGGCATAAGAAGCGGAGATGTAGGTGGTGAAGCTACTGGCTAGTAGCGGTGGAGCGGCTGCCATACCAGTGGTGGTGGGAATATTGCTGGAGGCCGGTTGGTAAGAATGGAGAACGGTACTGAGCGCTGATGACGGTTCTGACGGCAGAGGTATTGGTAGAAGCACACTGACAGCGACTGTGTCATTGTCACTAGTGGCGGTGGTAGCAAAAGCGTCGGCAAGGGCGATGATTCAGGCAGAGGCGATGGCGACCTCGGTGGTGGAGGTGATGACAGTGGAGTTGGCGGAGGAGACGTTGCAGGTGATAACTGAGAAAATGGCGGAGTCGGCGAAAGCGGAGGTGACGCTGATGGCGGTGGCGGTGGAGCTAAGTGAGTCGGTGCTCCCAAAGGGGCGATCGTTGAGACTCTAGTTGAATGAAGTACTGAGAACGTAGGGGTCGAAGAGAGAATCTTCCACGGTCGACCGCATAGAGGCGGTCCGTCGGCGATGGCGAAAGTGGCTATCCTGGAGCAGGCCCTCGGCGACGATCCTGTCGCATAGCTTTCGGGCGCGCTTGCGGGCGGCGCCTCCACTGGGCAGATTCTGAATGGCTTGCTCATTGCCGGTCGCCAGCTCAAGCGCGACAGCTACCGACGTTATGCTCGGCAACGGACCCGTCTTGGGCTTGAGCCCGAGACGCAGCTCAGCGATGCGGATCTCTCGCTCGCTTGCGCCTGCCTCGACGCCGCGCGGCTCGCTGCGCTCGCCGTGTGGCGTCTCGTTGGCGCGCTTGCTCATGGCAGAGGCGTCAAGATGAAGGACGGCCCTACTAACGATGTAAGACGGCCCCCCTGTGGAAGGGCCCTGGCGTGAAGATATGGAAGATGCCTCTACAGCCTTAGGCGCGTTCGCCTGAGGTGCAGGTGAGTGACGGAAAGACAAGTAGCTCTCAGGTAGCCGGGAGTCAGGTAACTGAGGAGAAGACGGGCTAGTGGTGTCAACGAAGTAGCCGTCACTAGATGGCCGCAGGAGGTACAGCATGAATGTAGGAGGTAGCGACTCCATAATTTCGTAAGCCTCGACCGCAAGCGCGCGGATCAGACGCGCTTTGGACTTGGCGGTGTTGACGAGAAGGACAAGAACGGTAAGAGGCGAGGGGGTTGGAATGGAGGATAAAGAAGAGGAGGAGACCAGCACAAGCTCGTCGACACAGATTGGCGAGGCCAATGTCGAGAGATCAAGTGCGGCCCCTCCGAGGAGTCAATGCCCCGAGCTCTCGCGAGCACGCCGCTCGCACTCATCGAGCTTGAGGGTGTCGGCGACCACCCATCCGTAGGTGGCAGGATCGGACACAGCCTTGCCCGAGTAGTAGACGCGCGCGTGAAAGCAGTTCCACGTGTTGTGTTTCATGACCTCGTTGGATTGAATATGGCGCGGGACTGACTGACCCGTGGCGGGAGGCCACGGAGGGCACCCGTGCTCTGCGATGTAGGCCTCTTTGTCTTCATACTCCCTGGCATACGGGACGGTACGAAGGGTCTTGCAGAAGGGGCAGTCGAGGCCGACCTTGACGTGCCAGGCGGGTATCTGAGACGCGTCGACTCCAGGGGGGAGGAGACCTCTCGCCTTGATTGCGTCTATGTCGATGAGCTTCACGACGTCAGCAACTCGGCCGCCACCGCCCTTACCGCCGCCGCCCTTGCCCTTGCCTTTGCCACCGGCCCCGGCGTTGTTGATCATAGCCAGGATCATGCGCTCGAACTCGGCGCGCTGATCGGCAGAGCTGGCCGCGGGTGCAGAGGCAGGGGTCGGGGTGCAGACGAGCTGCTGAGTAGCACCATGGTCGGAGGCTGCTGCAACGACGGGTGGGCTGGATGGAGAGGCGGGTAGGGACTGAAGGCGCTGGATAGCGTCGGTGATGAGGGCGAGCCCGTCAGCGCCGCTAGCGGGGTAGGCTTGACGCTGTCTGGTATCACGGTCATGATCCCGATCACGATCACGGTCACGATCACGGTCACGATCACGAGACCCCATGCCTCCAGCGAACTGTTGGCTGGCAGTGACGCCGACGACAGAGGTGCACGCGAATCGACTAGAGATCCTATCCCGCAGAGCTGTCATGGTTCCCGTCCAGTCGTTGAAGAAGTCGTCGCAGAACTGCCGGATGCCTTGGAAATGAGCTGAGGTGTCGCTGGCGAGGTTGGTGATCTCGTTGCTAAACTTGGCCCGCACCTCGGCATCCTGGAGAGCCGCGTCGAAATGGTTCTCCACCGAGGTGAGAAGGAGGTCGAGAAAGGAGTGAATGCTGTGGGCACCAACCTCGAACTTAAGGTTATCCCACTCGACTCGGTGGCCCTTGACGTACGACGGCGTGAAGCCCTGGTCGAGGCGCTTGAAGATACCAAGGATATCCTTCACCGCCTCGGAGGATTCAGAGCAGACACGCTGGCGGATCTGCTCAATAGCGACCACGTCGGCCGGCTGAAGAGAAGAGGCGCTGACGAGGAGGTCAAGTAGTTCAAACCGTAGCGTGTGGAACGCTAGGGAGGTGCTGCCGTCTCGAGCTGCGATGAAGGCAACCAGGTAGCCGCCGGCCCACTGAAGTCGGGGGCGAAGGCTAACCCACAAGGTCCAGTTGATTTTGCGCCCTTGGCCTGAAGAGGCAGCGATGGCGGCGTTCTGGAGCTCGGTCCGGAACTGGATCTTCAACGACTGAGGCTGGATCTTAAGGGCGCCCTTCGTGAGAGGAATTTGGCTGATTAGCGACTGCCAGTCAGCAGAGCTGAAGATCTTGATGTTAGAATCCCGCGCCCGCTGGAGAGGTGCGAGAACGAAAAACTCGGGGGCCCCCTGAAGAACGAGCGCCTGAAGGCCAGCGTTGGAGCTGAATGGTGTCAGCGCTGAGCTGGGCGAAGCGGCAGGGGCCGTACTGGGCGCCAAGGCGGGGGCGGGACTGTGTGGAAGTGAAAAGACCCCAGGGCCAGTAGGGCCGGCGGACGGGATTGTGGGAGCGGGAGCACCGAACGCGGGAGCGGGAGTAGGAGTACCGAAAGCAGGCGCGAGCGAGCCAAAGGCGGGAGCGGGAGCGCCCAACGTGGATGTGGGAGCGGGGTGGACGGCGTAGGTGGTACCCATGGGCGCCGGTGCAGGAAAGGCTGAAGACGGTGTCGGAGCCACGGGAGGAGGAGAGAAGGGCAGAGGCGGGCGGAAGGTGGCTGATGGAAGGAAGGAGACGTGAGGGGTAGAGGCGACCCGGGAAACGGAAGGAGCAGCACTTAAGCCAATACTGTGGCCGGTGGATAGAGGGGAGGTAGGAGAGCAGCCATGAGGGCTACCCGTGGGCAGTGGAGTGAGACGGTCGAACTCGGTGTCTCGGATGCTGCCATCGGTAAAGACGACCCGGCAGTAAGGCGGGCTGGAATCGCTGAAAATCTCATCGACGCGAGCAACGACAGAGGTGCCGTCAGGGCTACGATACAAAGCCAAGGAGCCAACGGTGAATGCTGACGGCGGCACAGTTGACGATGGGCCAGAGGCGGAGGTGAAAGCTACAGCTGCAGTCGAACCTCTGGAGAGCAAAGAACCGTCGCCCGGCTCAACCCGAGTCAACGGGGCTGAAGCTGCAGTCGAGCCTCTAAAGAGTAATGGAACGTCACCTGGCTCAACGGTAGCACCCTTTGCGCCTAGGTATTCACTGAGGCTAGCCTGGATCTCGGGGTTGGACAGCAGATCGCGCACGGCAACGTCAAAGATCTCTGGGCTACATTCGAGAGGGGGTCGCCGGGTGCCGTCGTCCTCAACGGTACCGATGGTACTACCGAGATGGAGGTTGTTGGCCTCAAAGAAAGCGCGGCGGATGTCGACGTCGATGCCGGCTTGAACGCAGGTCAGGACGCGGCGGGCAACACCGACGGCGACCTTGGTGAAGCCAGGATGCGGGTGCGTCTGGTAGGCTGCCTCGACTGCGGAGAGGACGTCAGGGAGGTTTGCTCCTCGCGTGACTTGGCAGAGGCGGGCGAGAAGATGGACGGTATCGTCGAGGTTAGGGTTGGATTGCAAGGTGCTGATGTACTGCGCGACCCCGGGTTGGAGACCAGGCAGCTGATCAAGAAGCGAGGAGAGCGCGAGACCGGCAGACGGCCCGCGCTGAGAGCCCAGCTGCTCGATCGATGCAGGTAGTAGCGGTAACGCGTCGGCACGGGCGAGCGAGAGGGCCTGGGCCGGAGAAGCCGAAGTAGAGATACGAGATGGTTGATTTGTTATTGGAACGAGGTTCGAATGCGAACTACCCGTAGTTGTATTGGTTGTTGGAGCAGGAAAGCATACTGGAGGACCCCCTGAGGCTGAGCCCCCTCGAGCCGCAGCAGATAGCTCAGGTCGGAGGTCGCGAATCTCGGGTACAGCTTGGAGAGATGACGGCAGCAGAGACGTAAGTGAGTGCTGGCCGCGCCCGGAAGCTTGCGCAGGAAGCTGAACTTCCATGAATGCAGCCTCCTCAGCGTCCTGCTGCTGAGGTATAAGAGAGTTTGAGTCTAGAGCACCGAGCCCCGCAGCAGAAGAGCAGCCGGCGGCGTCCGCCTCGCCCGCGGAGCGTACAGTGCTGCCGTCTACAGCTGGAGGCTGCAACGGTTGCTCCCGGCGGCGCATGCACTCTGTCATCAGCTGGAGTGCGGCTGGCGTCGGGGCTATACAAGCAGATGCAATGGGAGGCGTTGATCCAAGCCCCCCCCCTGGGTCTGGCGGCATGACCCGAGCGGCGGCGATCCGAGCGCGCTCGGCCACAATAGCATCGAACGCTTCCTTTGTACGCATGGATTCGAACTCGTCTCCCACTGCAGCCCTGACCCCGCCATCGGCAGCGTCGAAGAAGGAGGCACGCAGAAAATCATCGACGAGTTCGGCTGCCGATGAGTAGTGTGCAACTACGGCTACCGCGGATTCGACAGGCATGCCTTGGTACACACAGGCCAGGAGGCCCATTCCGATCAAGTTGTCCGTCTGATCCGACCTTTCGACCCAGGGTACGAGATGCCGTACCTGGAAGAAGGCGTCTTCAAATAAGGCGATCGATGGTTGCTCGGGTACCCCCGAAGCTGCTGGTGCCGGTTCGACGATGAAGCTGGGCACGGAGTCTTGGGACGTTGAGCTTGGACGCTCTGCAAAGTTCTGAGGAGCCAGGCGATGCTGGCCAGCGTGGGTGTCGTGGGATGGTTGATTTGATGTTGAAACGAGGTCCGTGTGCGGACTACCCGTGGTCGTACTGTTTGGTGTATTGCGTAACTCTTGATTAGACTCGCGTCCGGGCCCAAACCCCGACTCCATGGACTCTCTCCCAAGGACTTCCGGGTTTGCTGTTGGAGCCTGAGACCCCTCAAAGTCACGAAACTCCACACGCAAGGGTACAAAACTCACGCACAACCGACTGTGGTCTCAAACTAAATTGGGATATGTGACCCGTGCAAGGGGAACAGCAAAGCAGATGGTCTTCTAGGATGACTAATGAACATGATCATCCGGTGAATGCGACATGTGCCACCGTTTAGGGTATTTGGGGAGCGACGGCTGGAAGCGAGGATAGCAGGGATCTGTTGGCGGTTTTCGAACTCGGATTTGGTTTGTGAACTCGGATTCGGGACTACGACAGAAGACTCGACGGGGGCTTTGGATCAGGACGGGGCCGACCATGCCGTTACATCGGTTTGGTGGTTTTACGGCGGATGCTTGCGCAGCTCCGGGGGACATGAAGAAGAGGGAGCCAGGCTCATCGGAAGAAGAGGTTACTTGATATCTGCGGAGGACCAGCTCCGGGAGACAAAATGTAGCTGCAGCTGATTGGTATTTGTCGGTTTGGTGAAGCTAGAGCATGCGCTGCAAGAGAAACAGTAACGGCCACCACAGGTTAGCAGTGACTGTAACGTCAGGCAAGGTACCAACATATTGGGGTTGAAGAAGAGGTATACATTGATTTGGATTTAGAACTGATCTTGCCATTACGTGCGTCTGTGCCTGGCCTTCAAAGTTTGACTTTGATCTGGATTATGGAGTTGGATGTCGGATGTCGGATCTGTGACTGCTGTCTCTTATACACATCTCCGAGC
>OJEE01000168.1_pt1 | contig 12406 bp, 16 predicted proteins | sample 1593231 | NCBI WGS metagenome assembly OJEE01 (sample SAMN05416702, study PRJEB24817) | seawater metagenome | isolation source: Sea water | place: Canada:Atlantic | collected 2013-07 | reverse complement strand
TGAGTACAAAATATGGACAAGATGATATACTTGATTTCTTTGTTGCTAACTTCATTGCAGATAGTAAGAGATGGATTGGTAATTTGCTTCAAAATGATGGTAAAGATGTTTACCTGGATTATAAAAAACGGAAAGAGTCATTTGCCTACCATTTTAGAGGAGACTGCACTAACGTTGTTAATGATTTTAGCAAGCGTGGGCTTTCTTTTGATGATGGCTTTGCTGTATCTATGGGACAACACCCAAGAATGTTACGTTTACTTATTCAAGGGAAAATTAGTTACCAGACCGCGGTCGTGCTTAATCACTTTCTTAACTTTACTAAAAATTGGGATAAAGAAATTACCGAGAAAGTTGTATGGCCTGAAATCTCACTTAAGGTTGCCAGAGTAAAACCATTTATAAATTTTAATGCGACAGAGTGTAAATTGATTATGAAAGAGATATTTGTTAATGGCTAAAAGAGTATTTTGTATAGGTAATGGTGAGAGTAGAAAAGGTATTGATCTATCACAATTAAGACCACATGGTAAGATATATGGTTGTAATGCTTTGTATAGAGATTTTACACCAGATGTATTAACTGCAGTTGATCATGGTATCATGCACGAGATATATCAAAGTGGTTACTGTGATAAGAATGAGACTTGGTTACGTAGTTGGACTAAAATACCAGCGCCGGTGTATCACACATTGGTATATGCTAACATGAGTAATGAAGACAAAGAACTACTAGACTTACACCAATCTAATAAAATGGAAAATGATAGAGGTACTAGTCAGGAGTTTGTATTTCATGGTTCTAATTTAGCAGGCAGAGTTAATATTATAAAACAAAATAAAGATATCGTAAAGAAACAAGTTAATCATACAGCAACATTTGTTACATGGGTGAGCGACACCGATAAAGTACACAGTATAGACGATCTAGTTGAAGGAGAACGAGACAAAGGTTGGGCCTGTGGTGCTACTAGTGGTAGAATTGCTACTATCATAGAGAAAGACTTAACAGAGATATATTTGATTGGACATGATCTAGTGAGTAATACAAATAAGATCAACAATCTATATAAAGACACAAAACACTATGGTGTATCAGACAACGCTCCGATACCTGAAGTGAATTGGGTAGGACAATGGGGAAGTCTAATAATGGACAATCCACAGATCACTTTTTACAAGGTTAATCCAGAGGGCAATGATAAAGTATCACAACCCATAAAAGAGTGGTCAAAATTAAAGAATTTACAATATGTTACACTTCAAACGACACTTGACAAATACAGTTAAATGTGGTATAATGAACTCTATAACTATTATAAATAAGTATGATACCGATTATACAGGTAACACAAATATAACAATACGTAAATATATACAAGGAGAAAAATATAATGGACTTTGATACATTAAAACAATCGTCAAGTAACTTTGACAAACTTACGAAAGCCATCGAGGCTAACCTCAATCCTGAGGACAAACAAAACAACAAATCAAAATACCAAGACGACAGATTTTGGAAACCCGAACTAGATAAAACTGGTAATGGTTTTGCTGTAATTAGATTTTTACCAGCGCCAGAAGGTGAAGACTTACCTTGGCAAAGAGTATGGTCACATGCATTCCAAGATGTAGGTGGTTGGTATATTGAGAACTCATTAACTACAATCAGTCAAAAAGACCCTGTGTCAGAAGAAAACACAAGACTTTGGAATACTGGTTTAGATAGTGATAAAGAAATTGCTAGAAAGAGAAAAAGAAAATTATCTTATTACTCAAATATTCTAGTGGTATCTGATCCTAAGCATCCAGAGAACGAAGGCAAGACTTACTTATTCAAATTCGGTAAAAAGATTTTTGATAAGATTACTGAGTCAATGCAACCTGCGTTTGAAGACGAGAAACCTATTAACCCATTTGATTTTTGGAAAGGTGCAAACTTTAAACTAAAAATTAGAAAAGTTGATGGTTACTGGAACTACGATAAGTCCGAGTTTGAGGGCGTATCACAAATTAAAGAGAGTGATGAAGATATCAAAACATTGTGGTCTTCTCAACACCCTTTAAAACCATTTCTTGCACCCGACAATTTTAAAACCTATGACGAACTCAAAGAGAAACTGAATAGGACGATTACAGGTGTACGAAGCGCAACAACTGCTGATAAAACAGACCTCCCATCTGCGGCAAGTGTTACGAAAAGTACTGATGTTGCTCCAAAAGCAGCTAGTGATGATGACGATACGTTGTCTTACTTTAGTAAATTGGCTGAAGAGGAGTAATTCTCTCTCACATCAATAACTTTGAAAGGGCGGCTGAAAGGCCGCCTTTTTTGTTTGTATAAATATAACATATGACACTATTACATAAACATCACATAATCCCTAAACATATGGGTGGCACAGATGACAAGAGTAATATAAAAGAATTAACTGTTGAAGAACACGCTCAAGCACATCTAAAACTATATAACCAACATGGTCTATGGCAAGACTTACTTGCCTATGAGGGACTTATAGGTTTAATACCACACGCTGAAATGATCAGAGAAGCAAGTAGAAGAGCCAACTTAGGTAAGAAACATACACCAGAAACTTTATTAAAAATGAGAAACTCTAAATTAGGTAAAAAAAGAAATTGGACACCAGAGTGGCGTAAGAAAATAGCTGATGGAAGACGTGGTAAAACATACCCTAAACTATCAGCAGCTAAAATGGGTAAAAATTTAGGTAATGATGGTAGTAAAGGTTATAAATGGTTTAACAACGGAATTAAGAATAAATATTGTATGATTAAACCAGATGGATTTTTAGAAGGTAGATTAAAATGGCGATAAGTATCATTGAACCGATCAAAACATCACAAGGCGGCATAAGAAAAAGTGTTGATTGGTATAAGAAAACTGTTGCTACACTTGGCGATAGTATCACAGCTGCGGCCCTAATGAGGTCAGGCAAATTAAATGGTATTCCTAGCAGAGGAAGACTAAATTTCTTCTATTATGACCCTAAATATAAGAAGACATTACCTTTGTATGATAGGTTCCCACTTGTATTACCTTTAGAGACAATACCAGGTGGATTTATGGGAATGAACTTTCACTATATAAGACCTGTTCAACGAATTAGTTTATTGAACAACTTACAAAAGTATGCTTCTGGTGGTATGAAATCATCAACAAGAATTAATGCTAGTTATGATGGCATTAAGAATGTAAGAATTGCGAAAACGACTATCAAAAAATATTTGTATAGTCACGTCAGATCAAACTTTTTAAGAGTTGATTTTGATGAAGCAGCGTTGGCAGTTATGCTTCCTGTTCAGCAATTCAGGAAAGGGCAACCATATTAATGATAGTATATAAGATTACAAATGAAGTGAATGGTCATAGTTACGTTGGATTTACATCGCAACCTATGATGAAAAGATTTCACGCACACATGGGAAGTGCTAGACGAGGTGCGAAGTGGCCTTTACATAATGCTATAAGAAAATATGGCAAAGAGAATTTTAGTGTCAAAACTCTATATGAGGGTAAAGACGCACTTGAACAAGAAGATAAATATATTAAGAAACATGGTTATTATAATATTGCGCCAGGTGGATACTCTACTATGTTAGGTGTTAAGAGAACATTTACAAAAGAGTGGATAGAGAATATAAGTAAGGCAGCAATAGAGAGAAGCAAAGAATTTCCAAGATGGGTTGGTAAAGACAATCCAAGTTGGGGTAAATTAGGCAGAGGTGCCAAAGAAAGAATTTACAAAGGAAAAGTTTATAAGAGTTTAGTAGATATGTGTAACAAATTAAATATCAGCAGACCAACTGCTAGAAAATACTGGAGAGAAGAAGGGAGGATACAGCTATCGCAATTTTAAGAGGCGGGAAAAGAATTGGTGGATACGATATCAGAATAGGTTTGCCTAGGGATAGGTCACTTGATGATGTCCAAAGAGATCCACGTTTAAGACAAAAGGCTGGTGGTAATCCTGAAACTACTATGGGTAGATTTCAAGCCATGGTCAATGAGGCTGAAGGCTTTCAAAGAAAGGCTAGGTTCTATGTTGAGTTTGGTTTACCAAAAGGCGCTGTTATTGGAAATGGTAACCAAGATGAAATGCAAGGTTTCTCATCAGATGCATTAGTGCAGTCAATGAGAACAGATAACACACACAGACGTGTTCAAGCATTTTGTAGTGAGATATCTATGCCAAATAGAGAAGCAACAGCAAAAGAAATTAAACATAATGGACCAGCAAGAAGTTTTATTTACGATTATACTTCTGCTGACATTACTGCTACATTTTACACAGACAAGTTTATGAGAGAAAGAACTTTCTTTGAGATATGGCAAAAGGCAGCATTCAGTAACACTACACATAATTTTAATTACTACGATAACTATGTTGCGCCAATAGACATTATGGCGTTAGGTAGTTTTGCTAGTAGAGATGAAAGAGATGATGTAACCTATGCAGTTAGACTATTAGGTGCATATCCAAGAATAATTAGTGAAGTAGGATTCAGCCATGAGGCGAATTCAGTACAAACATTTACTGTTACATTTTCATTTAGAAACTGGGTTAACTATTTCATAGATAGAAATGGTACAATAGATTTAGGACAAGGTGATTTCAAACAACCAACAGTCAAAAGAGCTGGTGGTATATTTGGTGGATTAATTAGTATGTTACCACCAGAGATAAGACGAGCAGGACGAGACGTGTTGAATGAACTAAGGAAGAAAGCACCAATCGGTAGAATTACAGGCGGTAGAGTATTCCCACCATTTAGAATACCACCGTTAAATATTTAATATTATAAGGAGAACATAATGGCATTACCAACAATTGAGACACCAAGATATGAATTGACTTTACCATCAAGTGATGTGCAAGTACAGTTTAGACCATTCCTAGTCAAGGAAGAAAAACTATTACTCGTGGCTATGGAATCAAAAGACAATAACGAAATAGTAAATGCAACAAAGGGTATATTGACAACTTGTACATTTGACAAACTTGATATAGACACACTACCAATGTTTGACATAGAATATTTGTTATTACAAATAAGAAGTAAATCAGTAGGTGAAGTTGCTAACTTCAAAGTTATTTGTCCAGACGACAAGATGACTGCTGCTGACGTAGAATTAGATTTATCTACTGTTGAAGTACAAGTAGATGATGACCATAATAACAAAGTTGTTATAGACGAAGAAAGAAAACTAGGATTAGTATTGAACTATCCATCGCTAGGTATAACCAAGGCTGGTTTTGATATGAACAAAGAAAACGTGGATACTATGTTTAGTGTAGTCGCCAGTTGTATTGATCATATCTATGAGGGTGATAAAACATATCCTGCGAAAGATAGTACAAAGAAAGAACTAGTTGAATTTTTAGAAGGTCTATCTCAACAAGCATTTTTGAAGATACGAAAGTTTTTTGATACAATGCCACAATTACGACATGAAGTTGAGGTAACCAATCCAAAGACTGGTGTTAAGAGTAAGGTGACATTTAAGGGATTACAAGATTTTTTTCAATAAGCCTGTCCCACAATAGCCTACAGGCCTATTATGAAACCAATTTTGCCCTTATGCAACATCATAAATATTCATTGACGGAGTTAGACAATCTAATGCCGTGGGAAAAAGAGATATATGTTGGTATGTTAACCAACTATATAAAAGAAGAAAACGAAAAACGAAGGCGAGACAAAAAATGATAGAACAAGGAAAACAAACAATTAAAAATGTATGGTGGTTCTTTAAAGAAGAATTACCTCAGTTTTTATCAAATTGGCGAACTGTTCCAAGAGTTATGATGGCTCTATACGGATTAGTATTTTATAACACTATGACATGGTTCATGGCACTAGAGAATCCTAACAACGCACAAGCAGGTTTTGTATCTGTTGTTGTTGGTGCTGGCGCAGCATGGTTTGGATTATATGTTAATGGCAAATCAAGTAAGATACAAAAGAAATAAACAATGGCTTTACCAGACACAAGATTTAACTTTGCAGGCGGCAAGAAAGAAGTTGCTGAAATTGTATCTGGTATAGGTCAAGCTATATTCGCACAAGTTAAAGGATCACTAGAGGCTGCTTCTAAAACAGTTGTACCATCAATACAGACTATGGTGACAGAGATAACAGAAGACTTATCTGCTGGACCAATAGATAGATTTAATGACGGATTGGCTAAGGTTGATCACCTAGTTAATAAAATGGGTGTTGATCTAAGCATGTACAGTAAAGACTTGAATAAGTTTTTAAATGAAAGAACAGAACGAGCTAGAGAATCAGAAGAAACTATCAATCAATTAAGAACACAAAACATTATAGCACAAGTTAATAAGTTTGGTGAAGTATCTATATTGACACAGACAGAGATAGAAGAACAAAAGAATCTACTTAAAAAACAGAACATAGAAATTAAAGATAGTCAAAAGATTATCGAAAAGTATTCCAAAATCCAACAAAAAGGTGGCGAGTTAGATGTATCACAAAGACAAGAACTTGTTGAGGCTAACGAAAAAGTAATTAAGAGTACACAACAGAGATCAAAAACACTTGAAACATTAAACATATCAGAAGGTGAAGATAAGAAATCATTTAGAGAAAAGTTTGATGACACAATAGACACATATGTTCCAGATGGATTAAGAGACATAGGATCAGCATTTACAGAAGGCTTGACTGCACCATTTACTGCTATCAAAGACTTAGGTATGATGTTTGGTAACATGTTGAAACCATTGAAACTATTACCTAAAATGTTAAAAGGATTTGCTGCTGGTTTACTTGGCGCACTAATGGCTATGTTACCATACTTACTAATTGTTGGTGCAGTTGTATTAGGATTATACGCTCTTAAAAAAGGATTTGATTTCTTAATGGATAATATGGACACAATAAAAGAAAAATTAGGTGCGTTTGCTGATTATGTAGCAGAAATACCAGGTAAGATCGCTGATGGTTTTAAAACTATATTTAACAAGATACAAAACTTTTTTATAGATGCTATCAATGGTGTGATAGGTCTTATAAACAAAATTCCAGGTATAGAGATAGACAAAGTTGAGAGAAAAGAATTAAATCAAAGTGAACCAACAGACTTTTCTAAAGTAGAGATGGCGGCGCCAGGTGCTGCTAACTTTGATATGACATCTGCTACTGAAGCACAAGACAATGCTTTTGTTATACCACCAACAGCAAATCAGGATATGTCATTTATGGAGAGAATGAAAACTAGTCCTGTGAATAACGAATACTTACCAACATCATCTACAACCTCATCAAGCAGTAATGCTATTATAGACAACTCTGTTAAGACTGTTAATCAAAACAATACAACTCAAGCTATGAGTATAGGTTCTAGGAATGATGATAACACTATTTTTAGAACAAGCGATATCGCTGTCTAATACGGACCTAAATCTTTTTCAGTTATTATTTTAAACGTAGCATTATTATCATCAGCATATTTTGTTGCTGCTTGCCATTTGGCTCTATTCTTAATATACTCAAAACTATCACGCATGAATGCTCTTGATTTCTTTTTAGGGGGTTTTGGTGGCTTACATTGACGAGACGGTTTAATCTCAATCAGTATCTTGGCGCCTTTACTAGTCCGAACTATGAAGTCAGGAAAGTATCTATGGTATTTCTTTGTTACTGGATTGTAATATCTTATCGCTAATTCTTCACTAGCCCAATAGGTAACATCAGGATTATTGTCAATTTGTAGCATAAACTTCTTCTCTAATAGAGAACGATACACTATTTTATTGACATCACCTACATATTTGTTTGGGTTAATAGGACGATATAAACCTTTATATGATCTTCTCATTGTGTTATAAATATACTCATAAGGATATTTAGATGAGTTTTACAAGTAAGGTTTCAAACATAATTAAACAAAAGATCGCCGGTAACTTATTAAGTGGTTTCACTAATAAGATGGCTGCCTTGGGACAACCCAAGAAACTAGCGGCTAAACTTGCGAACAAATCACCACTAGACTTATCAAAAAGTCCTGTGGCACACATGGGGCCAGAGGCCAATCCATATTCATATGGTAGTTTATATTACCCACAAGAGACAGCACAACTAGGCGAAGGTCATTACATTATATTTGACATTATAGAAAATACAGATACACGATATGGTGGTACTGGTATGGACGGCGATATGAGAAGTGTGTATCCAGAGTCAATGGGTACAGTAGGTGAGGGACGATTGACAAACCAAGAGCGTGGAAAGAGATTAAAGAAACAAGGATTTCAATTATCAGATAAGATATTAAGAAAACAATCATCTGGTATGGACACAAAGACAAATGCTTACCAAGACAGAATAGCAGATAGTATAATATTATATACACCATCACAAGGAACTAAATTTGAATACAAAGTTGGATATGGAAATGTTGATACAGGTATTGCTGGTCAAATGGCTGGTCTAATGGATATAAAAGGTTTAGGTGACGCAATGTCAAAAGCTGGTGATATAGGTAAAACATTTATAGAAGGTATCTCAAAGGCTGCTATTGAAATAGCATTACCAGGATTTGGTGGCGCATTAGATAAAGGTCTAGGTAGATCAATTAATCCAAACGCAGAACTCGTATTCGAAAGAGTACCATTTAGAACATTTAGTTTTCCATTTGAATTTTCTCCAAAGAATGAGAAAGAGAAAGACGATATACAAAAGATTTTATCTATGTTTAAATTTCACATGATGCCAGAGAAAGCAGGTGAAGGTTATCTAACAGCACCAGCACAATTTCAAATAACATACATGTATAGAGATGGCGCCAACATGTACATACCAAAGATCAGTAGATGTGCATTGACAGACATGACAATAGATTACTCACCAGAAGGTGTGTTCACTACATTTAAAGGTGACGACAAAGGCGCTGCGCCAGTATTAACTAAAATGGATTTGACATTTACAGAGATGGAAATAATGACAAAAGAAACAATAGCGATAGGTCACTAGTATGTATTTTAGAAAAATAGAAAAAGGATTTTACGATTTAAAAGGCGATGGTAACCAGAAGATAGTTGTCGATCTAATGACTCGTGTTAAGGTTAGAGAGAAAGTCATAAACGAAATGAGTTTGTATGACAAGTATGATGTACCAAGTGGAGAGAGACCTGAAGACACAGCATTTAAACACTTTGGTTCAGCAGAATATCATTGGGTTGTATTACTTACAAACAATGTAACAGATGCTTATTATGACTGGCCAATGAGTGAACAAAACTTTGAGACATTTTTACAAGAGAAGTACACTAATCCAGAAGGCATACATCACTATGAGTTGACACAATCTAGTGGTAAGAGAACAGGAAATGGACCAGATGACTACTCATATCTAATAGAGGTGAACAGTGACGCTACGGGGGCGCTGAGTGTGTCTAATAGAGAGTTTGAACAAAGACTACAAGACAAGAGAAGACAAATCAATTTACTTAACCCATCATACTTAAATACATTTATAGACGAATTTAATAAACTAGTGAGGAATTAATGCCTACAAAGGTAGATAGACCAGGCGCTTTTGAATTAAGCGATGTCATATTAATATCATATCAATCATTTGATGGATCAGACACACCTAAACGATTATCAATCAGAAGTCTAGTCCAAGAGATCAGCATATACGAAAGTTTAGATGGCAAGTTTCTATCTGGTGACATGACGTTGCTTGATGCGACTAACGCCATACAGACATTGCCTATTACAGGATTTGAACGAGTAGAGTTTTTCTTTAGAACACCAGGGACAGATAAAGGCTTTGACTTTTCAGTAGCCACAGGTCACCCTATGTTTGTTTACGCTTTAAAGAACAGAAGTGGCGCCAATCCTAGATCACAAATATACACACTAAAGTTTATATCCATAGAGGCTATTCGTAATCATCAAACAAGAGTATCACAAGCATTCACAGGCAACATAGACCAGATGATTACAGACATCTGTTACAACTATCTAAAGACAAAGAAAGACCTGATCATAGAAGATACAAAGAGCAATCACAAGTTTGTTATCCCAAGATTGAAACCAACGATGGCGATAGAGAATTTAAGAAAGAACGCACAATCATTACACTATGAGAACAGTGGATTTCTATTCTTTGAAAATGGCGATGGATTTAATTTTAAATCATACGAAGGACTATTTTGTAAGAAAGATGGAACACCACGACCAGTCAAGGCTCATTACTCACCTAAGATAAAGAACATTGGCGAAGACCCTGTCTATGCATTACAATCAGTAGAGAACTTTAAAATATTACAACAATTCGACACATTGAACAACACAGCAAATGGCGTCTATGCAAGTCGATTAATCACACACGATCTATATAACAAGACGTTTAGTGAATCAGACTTTGATTACCATAAAGAGTATAACAAACAAAATCATTTAGAACAAGATAGCAATGGTGACAAGAGAAGCGATAATGGTATATTGCCACTGTTTAACTTTGACAATGGCGAGACGTTTGGCAATAAGAATGAGGGTGTGATATACTATCAATCAGAGACAAGTAAAGTCCATGACACACACGAACTACCGAACAGTAGAAACATATTACAAAAGAGAGTATCACAACACATCGCCGCTAATAGTCTAATGATAGAGATAACAGCGCCAGGAACAACAGAATTAAGAGTAGGTGATGTAGTGAACTTCACATTACCAAAGTATGCGCCAAACAGTAAGAATGACGTAAAAGACAATGACAAATATCTATCTGGTCGTTATTTGATAAGTGCGGCGAGACACCATGTTTCAACACTCAATAAGCGCCACACACTAGCGCTAGAGTTAATTAAAGATAGTTTTAACGTATCATTACCACAAGAGAGTATAGAACTCTTTACAAATAATGAAGCTCAAGACGGAGGCCCTTATAGAGCCTCAGCTATTGACGATCTATAAGAAGAATTGAGAGAACCGCAGAAGAGTCGCTAAATTTTTGATAGGCACTACTGTAGCAGGCAATGAGAAAGACGTAACTCATATGAATGTAAGAATAAATACAAATGAAAGAGAATGAATAATGAATATTAAAGACAGAATTAAGACAATCATAGATGACTACTCCACAGCTAATGAGGAGGCACGTGAACGGAATCATATCCTAAGGTTCTTCAAAGGTCCCAAAGAGACCGCAGAAAGCCCTTGGAACTACGTAAAAGACCCTATTTTACTTAAAGTTAAAGGCCATCTTGCGACTCTTAATAAGTATATTAACAAAATTAAACAATAAGCGCCACCTTGCGTAGGGTATTATTAAATGCTATTAAATAGCGTAAGGTGACCGTATTAAAACAAGAGGCATATCGGTAAAAAAGAAAATGGTTAATGACAAATTTATAGGACTAGGAGGCTTTCTATGGTTCTCTGGTGTAGTCGAAGATAGGAACGATCCAAACAAAGTGGGCAGAGTTCGTGTGAGAGCTCTTGGCCATCATACGTCTAACAAAACAATATTGCCTACAGCCGATCTACCTTGGGCGCATACTATGCTTCCCTCTACGTCAGCTGGGATCTCTGGTCTTGGTCAGAGCGCCACTGGTCTAGTCGAAGGCTCTTGGGTTCTTGGCTACTTTAGAGATGGGAATGAAAGACAAGAGATGATCATAATGGGAACACTTCCTGGAGTGCCAGCGGAGTTGTCTCAGTCGAGTGGCTTCTATGATCCCAATGGTATCTATCCTAAGTATAAGGACGAGCCTGATACCAATAGACTTGCTGTGAATAATATTGACAAACCTCATTTGGCTAATACATTAAGAACAGCTACACGTATAACTGGTATAGCCACAGCAGACTTCAATGCCTTTCCCAATGCCGATGGCTCTTCAGTGATTGCTTCTGATGGCGACACATTTGACCAGCCGGCGATCCCATACAACGCCAGCTATCCTTACAACAATGTCTTTGAGAGCGAGAGTGGCCATCTAATGGAATATGATGACACATTGTCTAATGAGAGAATACATCAACGACATAGAACAGGGACATCATATGAGATAGACTCACAAGGGAATAAGGTAGAGATTATAAAGGGAGAGAGCTATAGATTGCTGTCCAACAAAGAACAAGTTCAGATCACCGGCAACTCAGACATTACAATAGATGGAAGACATAAGTTGTATATCAATAAGAGTAACACAGCTAACAATCATTACGATATACAGATAGGCGCCGGCGCTTCCATTAATATACAAGTAGACTCAGGTGATGTGAATATACACACTATACAAGGAAGAATTAATATGAATGCCGGCGGTGATTACAACTTAAAGGTAGGCGGCAACTATACCGTTGAAGTAGCTGGCAATACGTTAGAAACAATAGAAGGAACGAAGAC
>OJEE01000167.1_pt1 | contig 12418 bp, 20 predicted proteins | sample 1593231 | NCBI WGS metagenome assembly OJEE01 (sample SAMN05416702, study PRJEB24817) | seawater metagenome | isolation source: Sea water | place: Canada:Atlantic | collected 2013-07 | reverse complement strand
AGGCCTCACTCTACGTTGAGTTCCAGACTGGAAGATTGATAGATCTTCCTTAATTCTGATCCGGGTGTAATGAATCGTAGATAATTGTACCATAAGATAGAGCCAGTGCCATAACCTCAATCGCGTCCCAATCCGAATTGGTCTTACCGGGTTATTCTATTACTTAAAGAAGGAGGGTCGGTCGATGGCGCTGACTCGGTCTGATCTTAAAAGGGGGAACTGACTACTAGCGCGCAGTGCTCGGTGATGCTCCCAATGCACGTAGTATCAATATCCCGCTGTGATATAACTTATCTACGACTCCGCGTATCTACTTTCCACAATCTGAGGCAAAGTAATACGGACGACCTGATCCGACTCGATAGCACCTTGATGCGCGGATATCAGACCAGAACTCAGAAGCCGGTGAACTATCAATCCAATAACGGGCCTTCAACTGGATTCTCCAACGCAGCGTCCATCAGGTTTCGCATACTCTTTGTGGCTCAGTCTATTAACTCATCCTTGAATGACATTCACGGGGTAATTTCCTTGTGTAAGAGAGCCAATCAGAATGTCTCTCAAATGACTGTTAGAGCTACTTGCTCAAACAAACTACATTCCTAACGCACGCAATGAACATGCTGTGAAACATGGGTCTACTTCAATCGCACCCTTCAACGCTTCATCAGCACTGCCTTGATTTATGCATAAAAGTGAACTCCACTTGTGTGATACGTCACACCCCTGGAGTGGCTTCGGCCAAAAGCAAGAACTCATAGAGACACTACTCAGCTCATTGCGTCACTGGATCAACCCTGAGATACATACTGAGACCGACACCACATATGATTGCTGCGACCATTCTGAGATAGGCACACTGAGACGAACACACTGCCACGTCGACCGAATGCCATTACCCATGCTCTACGAGGAGCGCCATAGATATTAGTGACGCCATCAACGAGTGTACCCATGCTCTACAAGGAGTGCCATGGATATGATGACGTCACTGCAACGTCGGCCGTCTCCACTTCGCATCCGGTCTCGTCATGATCTCAATGGTCTCTGACCCAGTTCTCTGAACTCATCGCGACTGACTCCTGACGTCATCAGTCCCAAGTAACGTTGCTGTTGAAGGTTGCAGTTTCCCAATAAACACATATGTCACATGTAGTACCAGAGCAGCTTGCCGTTACAAGCGCTGGTGCGTCCCAGATAATATGTGATTCAACTCCATCCACACTTTTTCAGGCACAGTGCGAATAGTTCAACTGTCTTGATGGCACCTCCCTTAACACTCGTAACTGTCGGTATTCTAGTCGTTGGTATATCCACCTCGTCGGCCTCGATCGTCGACACCAATACTCCAGTACATATGTGTGTCACCACTCGTCCATTCAGTCAGCTCATCATTATGACGATCACTCATGTTCACCTCATACTGCATGACAACACTTATTGATCCTAGAACGTCATCTGCCAACCTCCGGATTATGACTCATCACAACTGCACGACGTCTCTATGCACTCAATGCCCATAACTGATGTCATAGCTCGCTTAGACAGTGCACATTGAACATCTAAGAATCAATATGTGTATTGATCTTCTCTGTACCAGCGCAGTAATGCAGACGTAGATAAACACATCTACGCAGCCCATAGACTCATGCACTTGTACATCTGCCTGCACATACATTTGGACGATACACTGATTTGATTCCTGAGCTGTGCACACCTTACTCAAGGCCCGAGTGACGTCATTAGTCCGCCACCACCCATATGTCGTACCATCCTTGACTTTACCTCTGCACGTAACTAACTCGACCATAACCACGCAGGTAATTGGGGACCTGATGTTATTGTTCCAATCTTCATACTCCAGTGAGATCCCCACGTCATGGTCGAACATCGAGCACGTGCCGACGCATCGGTTACCTTACGTGCACCTGATCAGTTCCACTCTGTCGACCCGCTCAAAGGATACCCTGATAGGCAATATTGAGTTGCAATACAGAAACTGGTCATACGCCACCTTTCTCGGCCCATGAAGGCCACACGCACTATCGCCTTCCCTACTCAAAGTGAATCTCTCAATTACGGCCGACGTCACTCCCGTAGTCCTAATAACCTGCTACTTGACTAGCTTTCCATGTTCTTTGTTTCAGCTTCATCTGAAGGGCCCTTTCACCACACCACAGCAGGGATGAGGCCTCTTTGTGCCCTTGCGCCGCATATAGCCCAAAACCCGATAATGGCTAGATGCCTCTGTCTAGTCACCTCGTCTACGGTACTGCTGGTAACCCAGCTGTATCCCTGCGTGAGCTACCGCTCAAGGGTCCATTTTAATTCTCCCCTAGAAGCTGATAGAAAAAACACATTCATGAAGATTGCCACTCCAACATCTGAGTACATGGATCTCGCTCCCCTATTGATAAGCCTTACAAATCAATGATACACTCGTCACGCGAAGTTTCCTCATCTACCACTGAGTCGATGGTGATCTGGTGATAACAGGGGTTTCGTAAAGAGATCAGCACCTGCTTGACCAGTATCTTATAAGAGTCGTAGCTTTGCTTGATAGTACCAAGCTATGACAGAGTAAGCTTTCCAACGACCTTCGACACGGCACGTTGTCCACATAAATGTCAACGTGTTTAACATCACACACCCACTCAGTCCTTGCATGTGGCGGCTGTCATCGGTTCTTGATAATGTAACTTCCAACAATACGCTTCCTACAACCAGTTTCATTACTCCCCCCGGGTCGCGCAGCACCATACCAGCTACTCTCCTAAAATTGCGACTGCAGGGTGCACCATAATATATATGACTGAAGACTTTACCTTGTAGATGACGATATAATTCAGGATAACGTTCCAATACCGATTCGTATGACCCCATGAGAAATAAGTACTTGTCGCTGTTGCATGATATGTACTGATGCAGTAACATTATACTCCCCTGATGCTGTGACGTCACTTCATATGTAGTCTGCCTTGTATTGGACATTAGTCATCCTCCATAGATTTCATCATGATATCATAGAATTCACGTCCCAATCCCACTCTTCCCGTCCTAGCATGTTCCCGAACGCGATTCTGGTGCTCTCATAGGTCTTTGGGACTGAGAGAGGAACTGAGAGACCCTTCAACGTAGGCTACCGTCTTCATTTTTCAACCACACACTCCTCACGAATCTTCATCTGAGGCTCCGTTGAGCGTGTCATGTCTACTATCATTTGAGGGAGACCAATCGCCACCGTTTCGTCTGTGTCTTACACAGTTCTATGCAACTTTACACTAACGGTAGCTCAGGATTACCTGTCCACCACTCGGAAGGCCAACACGACCAGCAGTATATCGTCCGCTATGGATATCGTCATAGACACGTCTAACATGAATGTTGAGCCACAAGTGCTCTTCCACCACTTTGCCAGTTTGTCATCACATCTTTGCAACGAATCGCAACAATTCTCAAGAATGACGCACATCTTCTTCACACCCAATCGAATCAATTTTTCCAAACACCATTCTGTATCATTCATTCAACTGCTATGAACTTTTGAATTGTTCTATTCCAAAGAAAGAGGTGGGGGGGGGAAAGCACTTTCCTCACCATTCCCATTCCTTCTTACCGCCGACCAGCTGATGATTTCTGCCTTGGGCTTTGCTCGCCACTGCATCGGCAGTCATTCATCTGGATCACTTGTAGCGTCGGGCTAGACCATAAGATACGCTGGCACTCGGCATCATGCTCTATGCGCACTCAGCATCATGCAATACGCGCACTCCGGATGGTTTTTACTCTGCACCACGACACATAAATGAACAACCTTTCCAAGGGTGACATCCATCATCCCAAGACTGCCATTGTCAGCGCTTCAGGATTCCCCCCTCATCACTCCATAGTGAGCTGAGTCGGCTCTGGTTCAGGGCTCCCCTTAAAACTCCATCGTTAGGGCTCTGAAGCTTACCCAAGATATGCTCGTTGACTCTTCCAGATTTTCACTTTGGCACACTCTGACAAACCCTTAGAAGTGGAATACGTCTCCGTACTATTTACTCCACTATTTGCCATTTTCTTCCCTGATTGCAACAGTGACACACTAGCTGATGCAGTGCTCCAGGTGAATTACGACACTCTTTGGTCATCTTTTCCTGGCCCCATGCACGACTTGACCAAACAATCTCGCAATGCCTCTAGACTAAACAATCTCGCAATGCATCTTCTTAGATGGCGCCATCCAATCTCCCCTACCAGGGTGACGCTGATCGAGTTTCGACCCAAACCGACTGACAATGACCTCGGAATCAGACAACGAGCTTCAGTCTTCCTCCTCGTGACCATTGGTGCAAGTTGCCACCTCCTCCTATCATCCTGAAACAAGGCGACTGTTCCACACAGATGTTGCCATTGACTGTGACGCCGTGCATACCAAGTGAGATTTACCCATGCTCTACAAGGAGCGCCATGGGTGTTGATGGCGTCATCAACGTTCAGAAGTGTTACCCATGCTCTACAAGGAGCGCCATGGGTTTTGATGACGTCATCAAGGTTTTGAAGACACCAAGACCAGTTATTATTGTCGCCGAACAAGTCATTCATTGAAAGCGAATTACTCCTTTCCCATCAATGGCCATTGGAGTCCTCAACTTAACACTTGTCTGTTTCAACGACTTCTGCTCAAATGTCTGACGTCAGAGGCGTAGCAATAAGTGATGTTCATAATCTTTCTGCATATAAGCTATTCTCTTTTGAGCTCTCAGATACGATGAAGCACACACATCAACGAGTGCGTCCTCTATCAGTGAAGACTTTATTCCTATACGAGCGCCTAACAAGAAACCTGTGGTGGTGGTCATATTGCTTGCAGCACTGGAATCGAGATCCTCATAGCCGACGTGAGCATCATATTGCTGTAGTAGTTGGTATTAGCAGTGTGTGTGTCCGAGCTCTTCTTAGCTTCCGGGGCATACGGCTTTTCGAAAGCGCGAGTCGCCCTTGAAAAGCTCAACACGTGTCGATCGAAGCTGTCAGAGAGAGACTTCCATGCTCCATGCTTCAGCCCTTGGCACCCTCATGGATGATGCTATTCAACGTCACGCGGTCGCCGACATCGAAGGCAGCGATGGTGACGTCAGTTGATCAGGAATGACGCCAGTGAAAGACATCACAGATGACGTCATCAGGCAATCCGAGAACGATGAAGTTTCATGCTCCAGCCTTTGACGCAAACGTGGTTTGTGCGGGACACGATGATGACGTCATGCTGGACATTCGTGCTCCATGCTTCAACCTCTGAAGCTACAAGCCATGAATGACGTCATTCAGCACTTTTGTTCGATGCTCAACGGTGACGTCAGAAAGCTCGACCAAGAGATCCAGGACGACCTTCAGAGCTCTGACATCAACATCGAAAGCATCGGGAGCATACAGTAACGATGAGGACGATGACGACATAGGAGACTCAGTGGCGCCAAGTCGGTCTGATCGATCATGACGTCGCACTGGGTGGGAATGCTCCATGCTTTGGCCTCTGAATCCCTCGGGAATAACGTCATTCAACTGCACGCAAGCCATCCTTGGCAGGCTCAGCAAGCTTCGTAATACACTGGACGATGACGTCAGATTCCTCGACCGTCGACCAACGCGCCTTTCAACGGTTTCCCTCGAGAGCTCTGAGGCCAATGTGGTAGACAGCGAGAGCACTGATAGCAGCGATGATGTCGTCAGTCAGAGCTCGATGATGACGTTGTGCTGGACATCCGTGCTCCATACCTCAGCCTCTGAAGCTACAAGCTATTGATGACGTCATTCGGTGGCACACAAGCGACCTTCAGCATGCTTCGTTCGACGTCAGATAGCTTGATCAAGAGACCCAGAGCTCCCTTCAGAGGCTCCGTATAGCAATGACGAAGACGATGACAACTAAGGATACCTAGGACGGCCTTCCAAGGCTCCGACGAAGACGATGACAACTAAAGATACCTAGGATGGCCGTCCAAGGCTCCTCCAGAACTCTGATGCCAACATCGAAAGCAACGAGTGTAAGACTCTCTGTCGGTCATCGCCATGATGTCTGGTGCCACCATGCGAGATGTCATTGATGAAGTCACTAAGAAACATCGCAGATGACGTCAGTGGGCAATCCAATAACGATGACGTTCCAAGCTTCAGCCTCTAAAGCCACCATGGTTTCATGCGGAGCGCGATACGTCAGTAGGCAATCCAATAACGATGACGTTTCATGCTTCAACCTCTGAAGCCACCGTAGTTTCATGCGGAGAGCGATGATGACGTCATGCTGGATATCCATGCTCCATATTAATCTCTGGAGCTACCAGCCATGGATGACGTCATTGGCGACACACAAGCCACCTTTGGCATGATCGGCACGATTCGTGCGATGCTCGACGATGCTGTCAGGGAACTCAATCGAGGAGACCCAAGGCGACCTTTAGCGACTCATCCAGAGCTCTGATGCCGCAATCGGAAGCAGCGGGAGCATCGATAACAACGATGCAGACGATGACGACCACAGAGACCCAGGGCGACCTTGAGTGGTCATGTTCCATGCTCCAACCTCCGAGCGCCCTTCATAGCCACGACGATGACGTCAGAGAGCTCGACCAAAAGAAGACCTTCAGAGACTCCTCCAGAGCTCTCAGAGCGCCCTTCAAAGGTGTTCCTCTAGAGCTCTGACGCCGAGATGGAAGGCTGCGAGAGCATCGACATGGTATCTGGAGCCACCATGCTCCACGCTCTAGTAACATCGACAGCAGTGGAAGCATTGAAAGCAATGATGATGACAATGACGACCACATAGACCTAGAGTGGTCATGCCCCATGCTCCAACCTCAGAGCGCCCTTCAAAGTTGTTCCTCTAGAGCTCTGACGCCGAGATGGAAGGCTGCGGGAGCATCGGCATGGTATCTGGAGCCACCATGCTCCATGCTCTAGCATCTGGAGATATAAGGAATGACGTCACTGAAAGACATTACGGGTCATTGAGCATTCCGAGAAAGATGACATTTCATGCTCCAGCCTATGAAGCCATATCGTTTGTGTGCTTTCGATGACGCCGTGACCTTTGATCAACGTCTTGATTTCCTCTGTCTGTAATCTTTGACCACACCACAGGTGCCCTATGCTCCATTTCTTCGTGAGACATACCTCCACGAACATACGTTGGACGTACGTTATATCATACGTGCTCCATCGTTCATGCACCATTGAGATTCATGATATATCGACTCAAGGCCACCGTCATGTTCGGAGATGCCATATCAGCCTTCGACACAAGGCCACTATCATATTCGGAGAAGCCATATCAGCCTTCGGGTAAACCTGAGCTTCCAAAGTTGAAACTGAAATTTCATGATTCACCTGACGTCTGACCAAGTTAGCAAGTTTGCGGCGAGCATTGGGTTTCTCTTCTTACTCGACAGGCCCAATTTCTCCCTTTGCTTCGACAGAGATATGTATCGTACCAGCCTCGACTCCAATTAACCATTTCTCACAACTGATGGGCACAATATGACGTGATATCAGGTCCAATACTGCAACACAATATGACGTGGTATCAAGTCTGATACTGCAGAAGGCGCAATCACTTCACATTCTTCCGCTCCAGAGCGCTTGCTCCCCTCATGCAGATAGTCGTTAACACACATACATCAAACTTTGGTTCCTCAAGCAATGGCTCTGTTATTTTGATATGCCAGGATAAGTGACCACAGGACCAAACTATTCAGGACTGGATTATTCTATTCATTCGAATCTGTTCCTCACATTTTAACGAATGGACATCATCTGGTTCTGTTTACTTTGGGACAAGTCAACCGTTACCTTAATGATTAGGGACAAAATTGCGCGTTCGACCAATCGTCACCGGTGACAGTTCTACCAAGCCCTTCAGATCATGGTGTTACGGTTGGTGCGCCGCACTGGTGTCAATCGATGTCCAATCGATGCGACTTCTCCCAGCAGGAAGATTTGATGTGCCTTCATATCACCGAGATCACTGGGGCAGCCATGCTCCATGTTATAGTTTCTGGGGATGCCGTAGATGGCGTTGTCCAGTTTAAGCCGTGCTCCATGCTCCTGCCTCTGGAGCAACCATTGGGTGACCCCCATGCTCTGGCATCTTGAGTCACCGTTGGATGACGTAACCTGCTGTCGTGCGAACCATCCTCAACTCACTTTCTCGGGCAGCCATGCCCCGTGCTTCAGCCTCTGGATATACCGTGGACAACGTCGACCAGCGAGCAGTCGTTCTCCATGCTATGTCTTCTAGAGCCATCGTTGAATGACGCTGTTTCTGGGTGAGATTGTGCGTTAGCCTCGAGACACACCGTGGACGAGGTCGTCCAACTAGCGGTCGCACACGCACATGTTCCAGTCGCTAGGGCAACCGATGGATGGTGTCATCCTGCGCCGCGCGTGCCATCCTCAGCTAGCGCGGTACGCTGTGTTCAACTCGCGGATGACAGCATGGACTTTACCAGATGATGACGTCATGGGTTGCACTAATGATCTGATTGGTGACATCATCAAGAGTGCCGAATTCTAGCATCGTTGGCAGGGTACTAGATCTAATGCATGACTCCAACGTCGATCTCTGCGCGACGACGTCACCTCCAATGATGTACAACCCTGTCTGAGTGCCATGACGTCAGTCAGAAGAGCTCCTCCCCCGGAGACATACAGTTCCAGCGCAGGGCTGACAGCTCCGTGCTTCAGCTTCCAGAGACACAGTGACATATTTCATCGCGGCAGTATTCGAAACCAACATGCTGCATGATCTCTCCCCTAGTAACACCTTACGACGCGATCCAGATTTGGGGATGATGACACGAGTAGTACAGCGATGTCGTCAGTCGGTAAGTGCATTGGCTGGAATTCCCATAGCGACAGCATATCCGATAGTATGACGCCAGTGTGTTGACTGGGACCATAATGGTGACGTCATACTCCAGACTCTGGAGCCACTGTGGTTTCATGACCAGCTCAATGATGACATCATGCAAGACAGCCGTAATACATATTTCGAATATTTCATGACAGGTGATGTTATTTCGAAGATGATTGGTTGATGCGATGACGACAACATGATGATGGTAGCAGCCAGCAGGAATCCCTGTCGGTCAGGGTCAATGACGACCAAGGATACTCAGGGAACCGTTCAGAGGCTCCGTATAGCGACGACGACGATGATGACGACTGAGGAGACCCAGGACGTCCTTCCAAGGCTCTTCCAGAGCTCTGGCGCCGATATCGAAGGTAACGGTGATGACGTACGTCGGTCTGGTCGATGATGCCGACATGGTATCTGGAGCCACCATGATCCATGCTCTGACATCTGGAGATATCAGGAATGGCGTCACTGGAAGACATCAAGGATGACGTCAGTGGGCACTTTGAGAACGATGACGTTCAATGCTGCAGCCTCTGAAGCCACCGTGGTTTCATGCGAAGCTCGATGATGACGTCACGCTGGGTATTCGTGCTCCATGCTTCAGCTTGTGGAGCTGCTGTGCTCCATGCTTCAGCCTATGGAGCTACCATCGATGATGACGTCACGCTGGGCAGTCGCGCTCCGTGTTTCAGCCCTTGGAGCAGCCAGACGAATGTGCTTCATGTTTCAGCCTGTGGAGCTGCCATGCTTCGTGCTCCAGTCTCCGGTGCCCTCAAGGATGACGTCATAACTGAGTGCGAGTACTGAGTGCGAGTCAACCCCCCCTCCCCCCACTCAGTGGCAGGCTCAACATGCTTCGTGCATCGCTTGACGGTGACGTCAGATAGCTTGGTCAAGGAGACCCAAGGCGACCTTTAGAGACTCATCCAGAGCTCTGATGCCGCGATCGGAAGCAGCTGGAGCATCGACAACAACGATGCAGACGATGACGACCACAGAGACCCAGGGCGACCTTTAGAGACTCATCCAAAGACATGGCAGGCAGCGAGAGTATCAGCAGCAACGATGATAACGTCAGCCAGGGCTGTTGATCCATGCTCAGGCATCTGGAGCGACGTCATCTAGCCGGAGTGACATCATTCACACAACAGAATGCTCCTTGCTCGTATGCCACGGTAAGTCGTTCATCAGGGACTAGCATCTGCTCATGCTCTCCCTCTTTCCTCTTTAGAGCAGCGCTAGAAGCAATGATGCCGTCAGTCAACGGAACTCCCTGTCGGTCATCGCCATGATAACTGGAGCAACCATGATCCATGCTCTGACATCTGGAGATATCAGGAATGGTGTCACTGGAAGACATCACGGATGGCGTCAGTGGGCACTTTGAGAACGATGACGTTCCATGCTCCAGCCTCTGAAGTCACCGTGGTTCATGCGAAGCTCGATGATGACGTCACGCTGGGCATTCGTGCTCCATACTTCAGCCTGTGGAGCTGCTGTGCTCCATGCTTCAGCCTATGGAGCTACCATCGATGATGACGTCACGCTGGGCAGTCGCGCTCCGTGTTTCAGCCCTTGGAGCAGCCAGACAAATGTGCCAGCCAGACGAATGTGCTTCATGCTTCGGCCTGTGAAGCTGCCATGCTTCGTGCTCCAGTCTCCGGTGTCCTCACGGATGACGTCATAACTGAGTGCGAGTCACCCACCCCCACCTCCCAGTGGCAGGCTCAACAAAACTTCGTGCATCGCTTGACGGTGACGTCAGAGAGCTTGGTCAAGGAGACTCAGGACGACCTTCGAAGGATCCTCTAAAGCTCTGCCACCAACACTGCCCTATGCTCCAGAACCTTTTTGGCGACCTTCGGCATGTTTCGTTCGAGTCTCGACGATGACGTCCGATAGCTCGACCAGTGATACCCAGAGCGCCATCAAGGTTCCTATCGAGCTCTGATTCCGACATAAAGAGCAACGTGAGCATCGACAGCACCGATTTACGTCGTCGACAGCAGCGATGATGACGTCAGCCAGGGCAGTCCGAGAACCATGGCACGACGTCTGAAGTCAGGTGGCTTGAACCTGACCTCAGTGGGAGTGACGTCATTCAGCTATCCGATGGCCAATGCTACAACATCTGGAGATATCCTGGATGACATCATTCCTGAAGTGACGTCATCCGACTACGCACTGGTCATGATGGCCTCATTCAACAGGATGCTCCTTGCTCGTGGGCCACGATGACGTCGCTCATCAGGGACTAGCATCTGCTCATGCTCTCCTCTTCCCTCTTCTCCCCCCCCCACCTCCCCTTTCACCTCTTCAGGAAGCTACTTGGGAGGAAGAGGAGGTGGCTCAGGAGGGGGAGCAGGCGCAGCTACATCCTCGACTGCTTTTGTTTGAGTCTCCTTATGTTGCCACGACGTTAGCATATTGGCCCCAGTCCCCACGGCCCATGCTTGTCCACGATCACCTTCGATGACATTTCGATCAGTTTCCCCATTTCTCCATCGGGAAACGTCATTATCGCATGCGGATACATTCCGCTTGCTCCCCATCACACTCACGCATGACGAGCCCCAGAACAGTGTGTTCCATATCACACCTATCGCTGGGTATACCCTCTCTCTGACGACGTTGTTCTCGTCACACCCATGCCACGCACGTATCTCATACGCGCGTGCGGGCACAGTGATGACGTCACTTCCGTCGCTGGTCGGCTGTCCCTGACTCCCAGCGGAGTTTTCAAGACTTGAACGGATCCCCTCCACACGTTCCATCCGCCAACCTTCCTCATATGGTGATTTCTTGTCACCAACCATTTTACCATCATTTTCAAGATACCAGGCTGTTGTTTCCCAGTGTTCGGTTCCAGTGACTGTGGCTTCGTTATGTGTACCGGATGATGACATCAATGTTATTTCCCATGCTCTACAAGGAGCGCCAAGGGCGTTGATGCCGTCATCACCGTTTGTAAGCGCCACGGATAAAGTGACGTTTACGCCAGTTTGAAAACGGCGCACCACGACAGCAGCTGAGGATGTGTTGACACGTGTCATTGTTGACACATACGCTCCATTGTTTGATCCACTGAAGTCGTTCAAACTCGTGTTGGTTTCACTGATGATGATGGTATTGGACATCTGCTCGTAATCCCTCATTCGAGCATCCACGAGTATTTCTTTGCTTCCATTCATATACTCATGAAGTGTCCATCCCTCACTTGCCTGACATCGATAGTGCTCAATACTCGATAAGGCCATAAGTGCAGGGGTTGTCCCGAACAGCGACGGTACGCTATTCAAGACCCAGGTGTCGTTTTCCCAACAGATTAACTGCGAAAACTCAGGATAGCATACATTAGCGGTGATGATGGTGCCGTTCATCGCAGGGCTAACTGGGGTCGGGTAGAGCTCACGATAAGAACAGATAGATATGTTCTTGTATGGGGGAATGAACTCCGGCTTTTCACTTCTATCAGGTAGGGGAAAGAGCGTATTCATGTAGGTGGTCGATTCAAAACAT
>OJEE01000164.1_pt1 | contig 12508 bp, 9 predicted proteins | sample 1593231 | NCBI WGS metagenome assembly OJEE01 (sample SAMN05416702, study PRJEB24817) | seawater metagenome | isolation source: Sea water | place: Canada:Atlantic | collected 2013-07 | reverse complement strand
ATCTACACCTCTCTATTCGTCGGCAGCGTCAGATGTGTATAAGAGACAGCTTTACTGGGATGCCTAATGCTTCATCATATAGTTTGTTGTGTTGTGCATATTGGTTAGCAGTTGGCCATTCCATGAAGTAGCCAACAACTAGTTCATCTAATGCCATTGCTGATGTGCCTGTAGTTGCAGCAAGTGCAACAGCCATAGCTGTGAGTGTTTTTGTAATCTTCATCTTGCGATCTCCCGTGTTGTTGCAAGTCTATCGCTTATTGCGACTTTTTAAATTCTGTTGATTAAACAACGAATCCGTAGGTTAGATTGCACCAATAACCCAATAATGACAAAGGTAAATATTTGTTGAATAAATTTGGGCTTTATTGCGCGACGAAAATACACAGATTCACGACAAATTTCGTTTTTAGAGGACTATTTTAAATATTTAAAATAGTTGATAGCGCTAACAAAATTTATTGCCAAAGCATTTCAGGGGTAATTGATTCTATGGGTTCCCCACCAGTTTTTATTAATTGATGGTATTTTTGAATATTTGGTAAACAGTGAGATGCAAAAATGTTGGTGTATGAAAATTTAGCATCTAAAAATGTTAAACTCCAATTACCAGTGTTTTTTTGCTTTGATGCAGCATTTGCAGATCTAAGCGTCATCCATCCTCCACAAAGTGTTCCCATCATCATTAGAATTGGTACTGAAACGGCACTTAGTTGGCGTAATAATTTTTTATTTTCTACAATATAATTAATGGTATCATTTGCTAAATTAGCAGCATCTAAAAGCTGCTTTGAGCTAAAGTTTAAATTAATATCTGCTTCATTTATTACCTTAGCTTCAAGTTTGATTTCATTTATTAATTCTAAAATAGAAGATCCTTCGTCACGAAGTATTTTTCTATGTAATAAATCGTTTGCTTGTATGGCTGTTGTTCCTTCATAGATTGGCAATATTCGAGCATCTCTGTAGTGTTGTGCTGCACCAGTCTCTTCGATGAACCCCATTCCTCCATGGATTTGGATCCCATCTGATGCAATTGATACAGATCTTTCTGTCAACCATCCTTTCATAATTGGAATCATTAACTCTGATCGTGATAACCAAAATTTACTTTCAGAAGATTCATTTTTAGAAAGATCAATTGCGGCTGCTGTATAAAACATGATACCACGCATAGCTTCAATTTCTGAACGCATTGAAGATAAAAGTCTCATAACATCCGGATGATGATGGATGCTATCACCTTCTTTTCTATCTAGCGGTATTCCTTGAACACGTTCTGCAGCGTAAGATTTTGCTTGATGAAACGCACGATTGGAAATTGATAAACCCTGCACTCCGACGCCAAACCGAGCATCATTCATCATTGCAAACATGATAGATAAACCTTGATTTTCTTCACCTACTAAAAATCCTATTGCACCTTGGTTCTCACCAAATTGTAATACAGTTGTTGGTGACCCATTTATTCCTAATTTGTGTTCAATAGAAATGCATTTTACATCGTTTTTTTCGCCTAATGAACTATCGACATTTATTAAAAATTTAGGAACGATAAATAATGAGATACCTTTTATTCCACTTGGTGCTCCTTCAACACGAGCCAAAACTAGGTGGATAATATTTTCTGACATATCATGTTCACCATATGTGATATAGATTTTTTGTCCTTTAATGAGATAATGATTACCTTGACGAAATGCCATTGATTTCAAAGAACCTAAGTCAGTTCCAGCATGAGGTTCGGTCAAGTTCATAGTTCCAGTCCATGAGCCATCGATCAATTTTGGTAAATATGTTTGTTTTTGTTGTGGGGTTCCATATTTCTCCAAAGCGTGAATCTGTCCTTGGCTTAATAAGTGACATAATGAAAACGATATATTTGCAGAATGCCACATTTCTGCTGCAGCAGCAGAAATTATTTTTGATAAGTCTTGTCCGCCAAATTCTTCTGAAGCTTCTATTGAGCACCAGCCTGCTTCACTCATCTCTTTATATGCTTCTTTAAAACCTTTTGGAGTTTTAACTGAGTTATCTGGTATCCATTTACATCCTTCTTGATCGCCTGAATGATTTAAAGGAGCTATGACATCACGTGCAAATTTTGCTGCTTCGTATAAAACTGCATCTACGGTATCATTTGAGATATCATGTATTTCGGAAATAAGTTTATGTATTTCTGCTCCAAGTGCGTGTTGAATCGCAAATCTTAAATCATTTTCTGAAGCATCAAACATTTCGATTCCTTAAATCTTTTTTACTTTTTAACACTTGATCATTCTCAATACATTAAAAACGTTAGGTCACAGATATTATTTATTTAGTAAAAAATTAATCTAAATCTCACATTTAGTCTCCTTTGTTGTTCCGACATTGTAATGTATGATGTACTATGAAAAAATGAAAAACATAAACCGATTCATACATTTGCGATTACACTCTGCTTACTCTTTATTAGAGGGAGCAATGCATGTTAAAAAATTACCAATTGTTGTTTCAAATGAAGGCATGCCAGCTGTTGCATTAACAGATACAAATAACATGTTTGGCGCATTAGAGTTTTCAGAATTGGCTTCTTCAGAGGGTGTGCAACCTATAATTGGTTGTCAGGTGGATTTAGCTTATATGACAGCTGATAATCCTCGTGATAAAAATCCAAAAGCATTACCTATTGTGTTATTAGCCCAATCTGAAATTGGTTACCTTAATTTAATGAAGTTGAATTCATGTTTGTTTCTTGAGTCTGGTGAGGAAGCTCCACATATAACAACTGCACAATTACAAAAATATAATCAGGGAATAATTTGTCTTACTGGCGGCGCATTAGGTCCTATTGGTAAATTGTTGCAAGAAAATCATATTGATAAGGCAAAAATTTTATTAAAACACCTTTCTGAGATTTTTCTTAATCGCACATATGTTGAAATACAAAGGCATGGAAGTGATGAAGAAAAATATACATTAGAAGAGAAGAAAACTGAAAAGTACTTTTTAGAGATGGCGTATTCTTTGAGTTTGCCATTAGTAGCAACTAATGATGTATATTTTCCAAAACGTGAAATGTATGCTGCACATGATGCATTATTATGTATTTCTGAAGGCTCTTATGTTGATCAACAAGCTGATAGACGAAGGCTTACTCCAGAACATTATTTTAAATCTTCAGAAGAGATGATTGCATTATTTTCTGATTTGCCTGAGGCAATTGATAATACTATAGAGATAGCTAAACGTTGCGCTTTTAAAGTATACAAACGTGACCCAATCCTTCCAAAATTTGCTGAAGATGAGGTTCAAGAATTAAGACGGCAAGCTAATGATGGATTGCAAAAGCGATTAGACGTAATTCCTCATGCTTCGAGTGTAAAGGTTTATCAAGATAGGTTAAATTTCGAACTAGATATTATTGAAGGTATGGGGTTCCCTGGTTATTTTCTTATAGTAGCAGACTTTATACGTTGGTCAAAATCAAATGATATCCCAGTAGGACCAGGCCGTGGCTCAGGTGCTGGATCATTGGTTGCATATGCTTTAACAATTACCGACTTAGATCCGCTTCGTTATTCTTTACTGTTTGAAAGATTTTTAAATCCAGAACGTGTATCTATGCCAGATTTTGATATTGATTTCTGCATGGACCGGAGAGAAGAAGTTATTCGGTATGTTCAAGAGAAATATGGCCGTGACCGCGTTGGTCAAATAATCACTTTTGGGGGATTGCTTTCAAAAGCAGCAATTCGTGATGTTGGAAGAGTTCTTCAAATGCCGTATGGCCAGGTTGATCGCCTTTCAAAACTAATTCCTGTTGAGGGCGTTAAACCGGTAAGTATTGAAAAAGCATTAGCAGAAGAACCGCAGTTAAGAGAAATGGCAAAGTCAGAAGAAGTAGTAGATAGAATGCTTAAATATGCTCAACAAGTTGAGGGATTATTAAGAAATGCATCTACACACGCCGCTGGGGTTGTTATAGCTGATAGGCCAATTGATGAGCTTGTTCCATTATACCAAGACCCTAGATCAGATATGCCAGCTACACAATTCAATATGAAATGGGTTGAACAAGCTGGTTTGGTTAAATTTGATTTTTTAGGTTTAAAAACACTTACAGTAGTGAAGGGCGCTGTTGACTTGATTAAAAGACGTGGTGTTGATATTAATATTGATGCAATTGATTTAGAAGATAAGGCTACATTTGAGTTATATGCAAGTGCAAAAACTGTTGCTGTATTTCAAGTTGAATCTAGTGGAATGATGGATGCACTGAGGCGAATGAAGCCAAATTGTATTGAAGATATTGTTGCGCTAGTTGCTTTATACCGACCCGGACCAATGGAGAATATTCCACAATATTGTGATGTAAAAAATGGGCGTGCAGATAGGGAACTTATGCACCCTTCCATTGACCATTTGCTTGAGGAAACTCAAGGGATTATTGTTTATCAAGAGCAGGTTATGCAAATTGCTCAAGAAATGGCTGGGTATTCACTTGGAGGTGCTGATCTATTGCGACGTGCAATGGGTAAAAAAATCCAATCAGAAATGGATAAAGAGCGGCCTAAATTTCTCGAAGGTGCATCAAAAAATAGCGTAGATTCAAAGAAAGCTGAAGAGGTTTGGGATTTGCTCGATAAGTTTGCAAACTATGGATTTAATAAATCACATGCTGCTGCATATGCTGTTGTATCATATCAAACAGCTTGGCTAAAAGCTAATTATCCAGTTGAATTTATGGCTTCAGTTATGAATTGCGACCTTCATTTAACAGATAAACTTCATGTATATTTTGATGAAGTAAAGCGATTAGAAATACAAATTATTCCACCTTGCATCAATAGGTCAGAGTCCTTGTTTAGTGTAAATAATGGAATGATTGCATATGCATTAGGTGGACTGAAAAATGTGGGTTCAGAAGCAATGCGATTGTTTACGGATGCAAGAAAGAATGGTGGTCTATTTCTTGATTTAATAGACATTGCACGACGGGTTGACTTGAAGAGAGTTGGGAAGCGTCCATTAGAAATGCTTGTGAGAGCAGGTGCATTTGACCAATTAGATAGCAATCGTAAAAAAGTTTTTGAAAGTTTGGACGCATTGGTTGGGTATTCTTCAGCAACACATGAGGAAATGAATTCTTCTCAAGGAGGCCTTTTTGGAGATTCAGGTGAAGATTTGCCAGCGCCTAGATTGCCTATGCCTGAAGACTGGTTGCCCGTTGAGCGCTTGTCTGAAGAACATAAAGCAATTGGCTTTTATTTATCTGGCCATCCACTAGATGACTATATGGGAGCATTAAAACGTAAAAATATTTTAACTTTGGAAGAGCTTGAACAAAAAGCACAAGGTGGAAAAATTATTGCAAAAATTGCTGGATCTGTATCGGGAAAACAAGTTCGAAAGTCTGCTAAGGGAAACCGTTTTGCTTTTGCACAGTTAACAGATCCTACAGGAGCATTTGAGGTGACAATTTTTTCAGATGTATTAGAGAAATTTGCTGATTGTTTTGATGTAGGCCAAAATGTAACTCTAACTGTAGAGGCTAATATTGATGCAGATCAATTAAAGCTTTTAGTCAGAAGTGCTCAGCCAGTTGATATATCTGTGCAAGATGCAGCTGCAATGGGTTTAAAAATATTCGTTTCTAGTGAAGAAGCGGTTGAGTCAATTGCAACCCGTTTGAATGAAATATCAAAAGACGCTCCTAAACGTGCACTAGGCCCAGTGCATTTAATTTTATCACATCCCGAATTGCCTGGTGAAGTTGAAATTGCCCTTAAAAATTCTTATCCTGTAAATACACAAATCAAAGGTGCAATAAAACACATTGATGGTGTGTTGGAAGTTTTAGAATTCTAGCAATCAGATCACCAATGAGGTGGTGGAGTATCATTAATAGATATCCCACTAGCTGAGTTAGCTTCATCTTGAGCGGCTCTTTCCATTAGTAGCTGAATGCGACGTTCTGCAACGTCCAGTCGATTGGCCTGCTGGGCTACAATATCTGAGAGCTCTTCTGATAACCTAAGGGCTTCAGTCAATTTAATTTCTATTTCGATAATTCGTTCTTTTTGATCCATACAAAATCAATACAATTCTACGTTAAATTTGACAAGGCTCGCTTGCCCCAGATTACACGATAAGTTAGAGATAGCTTAACACAAGGATTAATAAATTATGGCTAAAGATAAAAAGAAAAAAATAATGCGGCCAAAGGCTATTCCACCAAAAGGGTTTCGAGATTATTTTGGAACAGATGTAGCTGAACGTAATTTGATGTTAACTCAAATTACAGAAGTATATCATAGGTATGGGTTTGATGCTCTCGAGAGCCCAGCAGTTGAAACAGTTGAGGCACTTGGAAAGTTTTTACCTGACGTAGATCGTCCCAATGAAGGTGTATTTTCTTGGCAAGATGATGACGATGCTTGGATGGCTTTACGTTATGACTTAACTGCCCCATTAGCTAGAGTTTATTCACAATTTCGCAATGATTTACCAAGCCCTTACCGACGATATGCAATGGGACCTGTATGGCGCAATGAGAAGCCTGGTCCAGGTAGGTACAGACAATTTTATCAGTGTGATGCTGATACTGTTGGGGCTCCAAGTGTTGCAGCTGATGCAGAGATTTGTTCAATGCTATCTGATACACTGGAGGCTGTGGGAATTCCACGGGGAGATTATTTAGTTCGAGTAAATAACCGTAAAGTATTAAATGGAGTCCTAGAGGCGACTGGAGTATCTGATGATTTTAAAAGAGCTAATGTATTAAGAACAATTGATAAATTTGATAAAGTTGGCATAGAAGGTGTCAGTCAATTATTGGGTGCTGGTCGGCTTGATGCATCTGGTGCTTACATTGATGGTGTAGAATTATCTGAGATGCAAATAGCTCCTGTTTTGGCTTTTCTAACTTCAAAAGGAACTAATGCGTCAGCAACAATCTCAAATTTACGCACAGCAGTTGGCAACTCAGAGATTGGATTACAAGGTATTTCTGAATTAGAAATGATTGGTGAACTCATGGAAGCAGGTGGATATGGTTCTGACCGTGTCGAAATTGATCCTTCTGTTGTTAGAGGCTTAGCTTATTATACAGGCCCCGTTTATGAAGCTGAATTAACTTTTGAAATATTAAATGAAAAAGGTCAAAGGCGACAATTTGGTTCAGTGTCTGGAGGTGGGCGATATGATGATTTAGTTAAACGCTTTACAGGCCAAGAAGTTCCAGCAACAGGTGTCTCAATTGGAGTTGATCGCTTACTGGCAGCTTTGCGAGAAAAAGGGCGAATGCTTTATAAATTAAGAGGACCTGTCGTTGTAACAGTAATGGATCGTGACCGATTAGCTGATTATCAACAAATGGTTTCTGAATTAAGGAATGCGGGAATTCGTGCAGAAATGTACATGGGAAATCCTAAGAACTTTGGAAATCAATTAAAGTATGCAGATAAACGTGGCTGTCCTGTTGCTGTAATTGAAGGCGGTGATGAGAAAGCAAGTGGAATAGTTCAAATAAAAGATTTGGCATTAGGAGCAAGGCTATCAAGCCAAATTGAAACCACTGAAGAATGGAAATCTCAGCCTGCACAAATGGAAATAAAGCGCACTGATCTAGTTGATGAAGTAAAAAAAATGATAGCTCGTTCAGAAGGTTCTATGTAATGCAAAATGAGCGTCGCGCAGCAATAAGATCTGAAGCAAAGCGTATAGAAAAATATTTTATAGATTCAGGGGCTTTATTGATAGAAGCAGACAGCTTACTTTCAGCAGAAACACTTCTAGATTTATATGGAGAAGATATTAGGTCTCGTGCATATGTTACAAATGATCCTGTAATGGGTGAAAGAATGATGCGTCCAGACTTTACTGTACCAATAGTTGAAAGACACATGTCAGAGGGAGCTGAACCTGCTCGCTACACTTATAATGGACCAGTTTGGCGTATGCAGGATGCAGGCTCTAAACGCGAAACGGAATTTATCCAAGTTGGTTTTGAAGTATTTGATAGATCCAATCCTGCAAAGAGTGATGCCGAAGTATTCTCTATTTTTAATGATATTCTTCCAAATAATCTTCAAACTTCAACTGGAGATGTGGGATTATTGCTAACAGCAGTTATTGGCTTAAAAACTACTGATTTGAGAAAAGCTGCACTCATGCGGCATTTATGGCGACCTAAAAGATTTCAAAGTTTAATGGAGTTATTTTCAAAAATTAACAATAAAAACAATAAAAAAAATCCCTACTCAAAACATTCTGATAAAGGTTTGCAAAAAGCTATTAAAGATGCAGGAAAATTTATTGGATTAAGATCTGAAAATGAAATATATTCTCGGATTTCTGCACTTCGGCATGATGCTAAAACTTCTCCAATTTCAATTGAAGAAGCAAGTGTAGTAAATAAAATTCTAAATTTAAAAGCAACTGCTTCTGAAGCATTATTAGTTTTTGAAGAATTTGAAAAAATAATACCAAATATGGCAAAGGCTATTTCTGGCTTTGAAGCCAGGCTGGAAGCATTAAATAAACGAAATGTTAATGTAGATAAATTACCTTTTGAAGGTAGTTATGGATTAACAAGTATGGAATATTATGACGGTTTTGTTTTCAGCTTTTCCGATGGTGATACTATTATTGCTAGTGGTGGTCGCTATGATGCTCTTACGGCTGTACTAGGTGCAGGGCGTGAAATACCAGCAGTTGGTGGAGTTATAAGGCCAGACGCTTTTATTAGGGGGGGCGAAAAATGTTAAAGCTTGGTGTTCCTTCAAAAGGTAGATTGCAAAAAGATACAATTTCTTGGTTTGAAAAAAGAGGGTTATTACTAAAACGAACTGGATCAGAACGTGAATACACAGGTAGTATAAGTGGTGTAAGTGGTATTGAGTTGGTACTTTTATCTGCTGGTGAAATACCAAAAGAACTTGCAAAAGGGAGAATTCATTTAGGAGTTACTGGAACTGATTTAATTTATGAAAAGCTTCCGTTACATCAAACACAAATTCATATTGTTGAAGAAATGGGCTTTGGTTTTGCTGATTTGATTATTGCCGTACCAAATGTATGGATAGATGTTAATAGTTTACATGACCTTGACGCTGTTGCTGCACAATTTCGTCATGAACATGGATTTAGGCTTAGAATTGCAACAAAATATCATAATTTAGTTAGAAAAGGTTTACGTAATTTTGGTGTAGCAGATTATCAATTGGTCGATAGCCAAGGTGCGACGGAAGGAACTGTTGCTAATCTAACTGCTGAAGCAATAGCTGATATTACATCTAGTGGAGCCACATTAAAGGCAAACCATTTGAAAATGTTAAGTGATGGAATTTTGCTTAAATCTCAAGCTAGCGTATTTGCATCCAAAAACGCTGATTGGTCAGGGTTAGATAGCCAAAAAAATGACTTGTGTAAAAAAATGGGTTGGAAAGACTTAATACTTTGACTAAGTTAAATATTCTTAAAAAGATCGCAGAAATGCGAAGACTAGTAGCTCAGTGGAGGTCTGAAGGGTTAACTGTCGGATTGGTGCCAACAATGGGAGGATTACATCTTGGGCATAAATCTTTAGTAAAATTTGCTTCAAATAAATGTGACAGAGTTATTGTTAGTATTTTTATAAACCCAACTCAATTTACTGAAGAAGAGGATTTTGAAATATATCCTCAGACACAAGACGCTGATTGCGTGTTGATTAAAGAAGCAGGTGGAAATGCTGTTTTTATTCCAGATATATCAGAAATGTATCCTAAAGGATTTTCTACTAAAGTATCTGTTTCTGGGCTGACTAATATAATGTGTGGGGCATCACGGCCTGGACATTTTGATGGCGTAACTCAGGTAGTCACTAAGCTTTTGAATCAAGCATCTGCTAATAATGTATATTTTGGTGAAAAAGACTGGCAACAATTAGCAATTATTAAACGTTTGGTATCTGACTTAGATATTCCAACAAATATTGTAAGTGTTCCAACTGTAAGGGATGAATTTGGTTTAGCGCTTTCTTCGCGCAATAGTTATCTTAACTCTTCACAACTTCAAACCGCACAAAATTTAAGCTCAGTTCTTCAAAAGGCAGCATATAATATTGCCGCTGGTGGTTGCTCATCAGTCGAATGTGATCTAGCTTCAAAAATTTTATTAAATTCTGGTATTGATAAAATAGATTATATTGAATGCCGCAATTCCCATTCATTAAAGTTAATAGAACGCACTAATGAAGATGAATGCAGAATATTTGCTGCTGTTTATATTGATAATGTTAGATTAATAGATAATCATATAGTTGTATAAATATAGCTAAATTATAAAGTTTTATAATACACCAAGTCTTGCTAAAGATTGTTGCATTTCTTCTGGTAAATCATCATCTGACTCTCGACTTGCAGAAAGATCAGAAGGACAATCTTCTAACTTTAAATAGCGCCAACCTTGAAAGGGGCGTCTTAAAGCTTTTGTTGTTGGTGTAAGTTCTGGATCAAGTTTAAATCCACACCTTCTTATTCCATCTGCACCAATAATTTCATCAAAGCCAATCATTTTTTGACGACATTGTATGGCACCTTTAATAACCCAATAGATTGAGCCGCCATTAAGTAACTCAGCTTCTCTTTTTGGCCACATTCTTGTGATGTGAAGAGAGTGTTTAATATCTAACTGAGAACGTCTTTCTTCCTGCCATTGTTTTAGCATTTCTATATTATCTGATCCGACACTAAGTTTGATTATGTTTAATTTTCCGCTCATACTCATAGATCTAGCATTGTGGTGTATTTTGTAAATCTTTTACAACAAAACCTACACTAAATTTTAATAACTTTTTAGTATATGGTTATAAATTATCTTCTAAAATAATATCTGAAGCACGATATGCTAGCATCATAGTTGGTGCATTTATATTTCCTGAAGTAATATTTGGAAATGATGACGCGTCTACGACGCGCAATTTTTTTATTCCATGTACTTGTAATCGACTGTTAATTACTGAATCAGATGGAGATAATCCCATTCTACAGGTACAACATGGGTGATAAACTGTTGAAGCTAATTCACGAAAATTATTTAATAATGCATCGTTATCAAATTTTGAAAAATTAGGATCACAAGCTTTTTTTGTAACTGATTCCATTGCTTTTGTAGCAGCAATAGTTTGTATCATTTGGCATGCCTTTATTGCCATTAATTTGTCATATTTAGTATGAAGTGAATTTGGATTAATTAAAGGTGGTATATTCACATCGGAAGATTGGATATTTATTGAGCCTCTGCTTGAAAATCTTGAAGGTTGGGCTGAAAGTAAAAAACCTGATTTTTTACCTACATATGTTTTTCCATTATTATTTGTTGAATATATTATTGGATTTGCATAAATCTGAAGATCTGGAACAATAGATTTTACACTACTGCGAACAAATCCACTTGTTTGATTAACAGGAACACTTAAAGGTCCTGATTTTGTAAGCAAGTATCTTAAGCCTGCAGTAACCTTGCCTACAAAATTACCAATATCTGAATTTAATGTTCTTTCATTAGTCATAAAATATTTAGTTATAGCCAAATGATCTTGTAACCCTTGGCCAACTTCTGGCAAATGATGAACTAGTTTTACACCAGCTTTTTTTAATATTTCTTCAGGGCCTATTCCAGATAATTGAAGTAGTTGAGGCGAGCCTATTGCACCAGCAGATAAAATAATCTCTTTATTTGCGTATGCACATTTTTTTACATTATTCACTTCATAAATTATGCCATCAGATTGTGAATTATTTATAATTAATTTTTCAACGATTGCATTTTTTATTATGTGCAAATTTTTTCTTTTTTTTGCTGGATGTAAAAAAGCATCTGCTGATGAAAATCGTTTACCATTTCTTGTAGTGTTATGAACATAGCCTAAACCTTCAGATGATATGGCGGTATTGTTTGGTTTAGGCCAATTTAATTCTCTTGCAGCTGCCATAAAGTGTTTTGAGAAAGGATGCATTTGTTCACTTAAATCACTAACGCAGATCGGCCCATTCCCGTAATTTTCTTTTTTTGAAATATGATTTTCTAGAGCGTTATAACTAGCTAAAACATTCTTCCAGCCCCATCCTTCAGCGCCAGCCTTTTCCCAATCAGAGAAATCGTTTTCCAATCCTCGGAAGTAAGCCATTGCATTTATTGAGCTGGAACCTCCAATTACTTTGCCACGGGGCCAATATGAAGATCTATTGTTTAAATTTTTATCAGGTTGAGTATTATATTTCCAATTAACTCTGGCGTCATTGTATGTGAAAGCATAACCAATAGGAGTTCTTATCCAAAATTTTTTATCTGAACCGCCTGCTTCTATTAGTAAGACGTTATATTTTGTATTTGCACTTAATTTATTTGCAATAACACAACCAGCAGAACCTGCACCAATTATAATATAATCAAATTTTTTTGACATTATTAAATAACACTTTGTTCCAGAATATAATAACTGTCTCTTATACACATCTGACGCTGCCGACGAATAGAG
>OJEE01000161.1_pt1 | contig 12578 bp, 14 predicted proteins | sample 1593231 | NCBI WGS metagenome assembly OJEE01 (sample SAMN05416702, study PRJEB24817) | seawater metagenome | isolation source: Sea water | place: Canada:Atlantic | collected 2013-07 | reverse complement strand
AAGGGGAAGATCCTCTCCGTAATTAATTGTTGCTGTGACTCTTCTCATATAAGCTTTCCAGGCATCTGAGCCAGACTCTCTTCCGCCACCAGTATCTTTCTCTCCACCAAAAGCGCCGCCTATTTCTGCACCACTTGTCCCAATATTTACATTTGCTATTCCGCAATCACTTCCCTCTGAGCTTAAAAATAACTCAGACTCTCTCATGTCGTTTGTAAAAATTGAGCTGCTTAAACCTTGCTTAACATTATTTTGCATTTCAATTGCGTTAGTGAGGTCTGTAAATTTCTTCACATATAATATTGGTGCAAAAGTTTCATTTAACATTTCGTCTTCGATTTGTGAAACCTCAACAATTGCTGGCATGACATAAAACTCTTCAGGGTCTCCAACTTCTAATCTTTGACCTCCGTGAACAGTTACATCTTTATTGCTAATTGATTCTAGAACTCTTTGCATGTCGTTATAACTTCTTTCTGAAATTAACGGTCCTATTTGGTTAGAGGAAACAGATGGGTCTCCAATTTTAAGACTAGAGTAATAAGCATGAAGCTTTTGCATGAAGTCTTCATAAACATCTTCATGAACAAATGCTCTTCTTAAACTTGTACATCTTTGCCCAGTTGTTCCACAAGCTGAAAAAGTAATGCCTTTAACTGTTAGGTCTAGATCAGCAGTAGGACAAATAATTGCTGCATTATTCCCTCCCAACTCTAATAAAGTTCTGCCAAGTCTTGCTGATACTATTGGGGCAAGCTCTTTGCCCATTTGAGTGCTGCCTGTTGCAGATATGAGGGCTATGTTGGCATCTTCACAAAGAGCCGTAGCTTCTTCGTTGCCTCCCTTTAATACCAGAAGAAGATCTTTGTGCTCTCCGGCAACTTCATCCCAAGCTTTTTTAAGAGCATCTGCGCATCCATTCGAGTGAGGGCTTGGTTTCCATATAATACTATTGCCACACACTGATGCTAGGCAAAAATTCCATGCGAATACTGCCATAGGAAAATTAAAGGCTGTGATACATCCAACTACACCGATAGGCTGCCATAATTCTTGAAGCCTATGATCTGGCCTTTCACTTGGCATGGTAAGGCCGTATAGCTGCCTGCTTAAACCAGTAGCAAAATCGCACATATCGATAGCTTCTTGAACTTCTCCTTCGGCCTCAGTAACAATTTTTCTTGCCTCTTTGGTAATGACTTTTGCAAGCTCAGTCTTCTGATTTCTTAGTTCATTTCCAAATTGTCTTATAAACTCTCCTCTTTGAGGAGCAGGAACTAACCTCCATTTTTTAGCAGCTTTTGATGAGGCTGCAACAAGCTCTTCGTGACTTTTAAACTCCATCTATATCCTCCCGAGATATTTTTATAACCTGATAAATTCCAAAGACACCGAAAAGAACAACATACGACATATAGAATTTTAGAACCAAGGGGTCTTCAATAGAATCAACTATAGGATTGCTCGGGGGCAGTCTTTGTAAAACTTCGGCTGTCGTTGGAAGCATGCTAAAGAATACGGTGCCTGTTAAAGCAAGTTGTTTAAAATAAACTGTTAAAAAACCAAAAATATTAAACCTCTGCAAGGCTAATGCAAATAATACTGCCAGAATAGTTATTACAGAAAGCCAATGGGCTGTATTGAAAGAGCCCGTTGCCTGATATAAAAGAAATGATGATGCTGATGTAAGTACTGTGCTAAACAAATAAAAGTTTGCAAGCTTGGTATCCATGAAAATGAATCTATCTCTTATCAAGAGGTAGAGCCCAATAACGATAGCGGCTGTGCCAAGAATAGTATGAAACCAACCAATATAAGAAATTCCACCAAACATAAAAATACCCCCCACAGTATGTTTATTTATTTTACTAAACTAGAAAATTTTGTGTTTGCCCTGAAGTATTTCTAAATACATTTTATGATCGCCTATAAAGCTCCACAAAGGATATTTAAAAGTTGCCGGCTTGTTGTGCTCAACAAAAAAATGCGCAATCCAAGCAAATCCGTATCCTGCTAATAATGAGTAAAGCAAGAACATAAAATTAAATGTCATAAAGAATCTTACATAAAGATATATTGATATTGTTGTGCCAATAAAGTGAAGAAGTTTTGTGTACTTATTATCGTGTTCACTTAAATAATAAGGATAAAAATCTTTAAAGTTTGTATATCGTTCCATAGCTAATTCCCCCTAAATATACAATCTACAATAACTCTATTCATTTAAAGAAACAAATAGAGTTACGTATAAAATCTTATCCCCTTGAAGCCATGCCTTTGCTACTTAGGAGAAGATTCCGGTTGATACATATAATATCCTTCAACAGGGATCATAAGATGGGCATAATCAGTTCCTGCAAACATTACGTAAGGTGCTCCAGTAGTAAAGTCAGTTGAAAAGTTATCTAAGGATGAAGGGTCTTTTGGCATTAACATTAAATGAGGTCCTGATTCTATCCATTGTCCGGGAGTAGAATCTTTTTTATCAAATACTCCAGCAGTAGTATTATCTTCGCCCATATCTCCGTTAAGCATCCACATATAACTATCTCTTTCCATATTTGGCTTAGTGCCAGACATATAGCCCATCATCCATTTCATGCCTTCGTCATCATGACAGACTGCCATTGCTTCATGAGCATTCTTCCAGCCTTTTTCTGGTAAAGGTCTTGGATTGCCACTCTGACACGTCCAGCCATTAGATCCTTTTCTTAAAACTTTTCCAGAAGTGCCAATAATAGTTGCGCTATTTCCAATAAAAGCTGGTGCAGCTGAACTGTAAGCTTCTATTTGCCAGTCTGCAGAGTTGCCCATATGCTCATGGTCTGCATGACCCATTTCATGGTGCCCTGCTGAAATAGCTACTGCTCCAAATAAGGTTAATACTGTGAATAATTTTTTCATAATCTTCTCCATTGAATAATTTGATTCAATTAAAGTATATATAGTAAAAGTCCTAGAAGGAAATATGCGCTACTCTAAAGTGTGGTCTATAAGTCAAAACTCATCGATTTGGTTAATAACGCCTGCTTCTAAGTAATGTTTGGAGCGACATTCTCGATAAGGGTCTGCTCCGTATGCCGGGTTGCCAACTAATATAGACTTTGGCTTATTAGTTTCAAACATCCACCTAGTTCCTGTTTCCTTTGAAATAAATTTATATAAGATGTTTACACTTAGCCTCGTTGAACTTGGGTTAATGGATTCAAACTTTATATTTATTTGTCCATCCAATAATGATTCAAAAATTCTATAGATATAATCTACGTATATTTCATCATTCATCATTCCGCAGTCAATGTACTTTGATACATCATCTGAGCTAAAGGTAAACACCATCTCACCTAAGACTTTATCTTCAGCAGATAGCTGATATGAATCATTAGAGATTAAACCAGCCATATCCCATAAATCGTCGAAGGATTTATTTATCACCTGGCTGTTTTGAAAAAAATCCTTACTAATTGGGGGAGTGTATTTATTAACTTCGGCTGGAGGCTGGCAGGCGATTAGAAAGAGAGTCGGTATAAAAAAGATAATTCTCGATATTCTTATATTCATTTATTTTAAAGTGCGGTTAGCTCGTATTTTTTTAATGATTAAGAATCATCTAACAGGACAATACATTCAAAAAGTTTCCTAGTTTTTATTGATATCTCTTGCTATAGCCCTAAACATAGCCATATGAGCTGCTTTTGAATACTCTTTTTCAGCTGTATATCTATGATTAGATGAAGTCTTAGCTATTACAATATTTGTAAGTGGGTCTATGTATATATATTGGTTATAAACACCTGCAGCAGTATAGTCAGTATCTGGGAACCCAGGTACCCACCATTGCAAACCATAGCCCCAAGGACTAGATGAGAGATCGCTTTCTCCAGGTATTAAGTGCGGTCCGTCTGTATCATAAGATGCCTTTACCCATGCCTCTGGAACTATTTGCTCACCCTTCCAGTTTCCCTTGTTAAGAAATAACTGTCCAAACTTTGCATAATCCCTTAGTGTTGCATTAAGGCCTCCCAGAGCCATCTCCTCTCCAGTATTATCAATAATATAATAAGCACCGTCTTCCATTCCAATCTTGCTCCAAATCTTCTCATGAAGATATTCTTTTAGAGGCATGCCGGTAACCTCTGCTAAAAGAAATCCGAGAACCTGTGTATCGATACTCACATAATGATGATAAGTGCCTGGCTTTTTTGATCGCTTTAATGTCTTTGCAAAGTCTCTAAACGAAACGCCTTTGGCCACAGCTCTTCCAAATCTGTTGATATCAGATTTTGGATCTGCATAGTCTTCGTTCCATTCAACACCTGATGACATTTGAAGAATATTTTTTATTGAAACTCCTTCATAGCCCGTTCCATTAAAGTCTGGTAAATATTTAGTTATAGGATCTTCTATGCTGTCTATTAAACTTTCATCTACTGCGATGCCGATTAAGGCTGATAGAAAAGATTTAGAGACAGAGAATGCTATATGTTTAGATGAAGCTAAGTTATTGTTCCAGTAGTTTTCATATAACTTATCTCCTTCATGGAGAATCATCAGGCCATCAGTTTTAAAGTGAGCCAGGTCTTCTTGTAGATTTTTTTCCTCTCCTTCAAATAAATAAGTTTCTGGTAAGTCATATTGTTTAGTATTAAATTTATGTGGTGAGCTTGAAGGAGAAATAGAATCTGAGACAAGAAATATTTTATCTATATTAATAAAATTGCCTGCTATCTTTTCTTCATTATATAGATTGCTCAAATTATAAAGTCTTGTAATCTTTGGGCCGTAAAAAAATCCCACAATTACTAAAATGATGGACAGGCTGATTAGAAAAAATTTTGTCATGCATTTAAGTTATCATATTTTATGAATATAAAAAACTTAGACAGCGTAGCCTTTTTAATTGGTAGATCATTTCTTGGTATTTATTTTTTACTTCCGGGTATTTCAAAAATATTTGGATATTCTGATACGCTCTCTTTAATGGTATCAAAAGGGGTGCCTCTTGCATCAATCGCCTTGCCTATTGTTATTCTTCTTCAAGTTGGACTAGGTGTTTCTATTATTGCTAATAAATATCTCAGGGAAAGTTCGTTAATATTATTTGGCCTTACAGTCTTGATAAATATATATATTCATAACTTTTGGGATCTATCTTCAGATCCTTCATTCGCCCATGAATTGCAGAATTTTGTAAAAAATACTGCCATAGCTGCTGGTCTATTGGTCTTGTCTACTAAAGACAAAAGTTAGCTGAATAAGTCTTTTCTATTTATTGAATAAGACTATATTTTTAGATGGTATTTCACAATTCCAGCCTCGCTGGTCTGCTATAACTTCAAACGTTTTTTCAGAATAAAATACTACATGGGTTGGATCTCGCCTGTAATACCAACGATCAAATGCATCTTCAGTTGTTATAAAATCTGTCATAACACCTAACCAGCCACCGGGTAATAATAATTTATCTAGTGTTTTAAATTCCTCACAAGGATTAAAGAAGTGTTCTACAGTTTCTGTGCAGGTTATAAAGTCATATTGCTTTGTAAAAATATCCTGATTTGGGAAGAAGAATGGATCGTATAAATCTACCTCGAAACCATCTGACTTCAACATGTCTTCTAAAGCAGGCCCATGGCCACAGCCAAAATCAAGACCTTTGCTATTAGGGGACAGCTTATCTTTTAATGGATCTGATAATTTTGATAAAAACTTTCTATACCCCGGATCATCGATAATGTTTTTATGTTCTAAGTAGCGACCTTTTTCGGTTTCTTCGTCAACGTAATGAATAGTATCTAGAAACTTTGCTGCACATGTATTGCACTTCCAATGCTTTTTTTTATCTGATGTGTAAAAGCTTTCAATAAGGCCGCTCTCGCAAACAATGCATTTGGTCATTGGGACTTTCTTATGCTACTGATCTTTTAAGTTCTTTTTTGAGACGGGCTCTAAAAGAATAATCATCAACCGTAATGGTATGTCTTGGAGTATCTATTTGCTTAACGTCTGGATTTGCTAGCTCTTTTTTAATCAATTCTTTAATGGGCTTGTTGGGTGTCCATTGGCCTGACAAATGTTTAGCAGCAAGTTTTGATTGAAGTTCAGCTCCTGGCCAGATACAGCCTAAGGGCTGAAAAAGACCAATAAAGTAAAGATTCTTTATATCTGCTGGAATCATTTTATGAAGCAAGGGAGTTTTTCCTTCTTCATAATTTATAAAACTCTTTTTAAAGAAATCATGTTTGATCTGAAATCCAGTGCAAGCAATAATTACATCATATTCACCTTTCTTGCCGTCTTTAAAGTGCACTGTATTTCCTTCGTATTTCTCTATTTCAACTTGAGGCACTACCTTCCCGTGTCTCACCGCATAATAAAGCTCTGAATTTACAGTAGGATGAGTGCCGAATAAATTTTGAGCTGGCTTCTGCAAGCCTATATCTTCATTTTTACCTTGAAATATCTCAAGCATCATTTTGGTATATGATTCCCTTAAAAAAGTAGGCATCCATCTGTTCTTCAATGCATACAAATCAACTGGCAGACCGTACATAAATTTAGGTATTAAATAATATCCTCTTCTCCAGCTGATCGAAGTTGATGCAGAAACTCTTGCAGTCTCAACGGCAACATCACATGCTGAGTTTCCTCCGCCTATAACCAAAACACGCTTATCTTTAAATGGCTTAGAAGATTTAAAATCATGAGAATGAATAAGCTCTCCGGAGAACTCACCTGGATATTCAGGATATCTTGGTTTGTGGTGATGGCCATTACAGACAACTAGTGCATCAAAGATTTCTATAGTGACTTCGTTTGAAGTTATATCCTTCCACTCAACTTCCCATGAGCTATTTTCTCTCTGGTTGCAGCTCACAACTTCAGTTCCAAATTTTATGAGCTTTTTTATATCAAAATGATCTGCATAACCATTAAAGTAATCTAGTAACTCTTTATGTGAAGGATAGTCAGAGGCTGATTCTGGTAAAGGAAAATCTTCATAAAAAGAGGTGTGTTTTGAACTAATGATATGAGTGGTTTCGAAAACACTTGAATGGCCTGAGGGATCATTAAATCTCCAATTCCCTCCAACACCGCCGCATCTCTCAAAGGCGGTTACCTCAAAACCAAGATCAGCAAAATTCTTGATTGCAGTTATCCCTGATGGCCCCGCTCCAATAATAGCTACTTTTTTCATATGTAAGTGTTTTCCCTTATTCTCTTTAGCTTATAATCTTACATCTAAACTAGATAAAAAGATCAAAACAAATCTTTACAAAAATTCAAATCGTTTGTACTTATGGTAACAAAAAAAATAGAAAATCCTGCTGATTCATTTGATAAAACATTGGATCAAGTTGTTGAGTTGCTAGACGGTGAAGAGCAGCAATTTATATACCTCACAGGTGCTGCGGGAACTGGTAAAACTACCCTTATTGAGAGGGTTGTGGATGAATGTTCACTTAAAAAAATGGTGGTTGCCCCCACTGGTGTTGCTGCTTTAAATATCGGTGGAAGCACTATCAATTCAGCATTTCGTATTGGTTTTGATACTTTTCCTGTAATACAGGAGTCTAACGACCCTAGATTTAAAAAGTTATTAAAGAAGCTAGAGCTTCTTATTATTGATGAGATATCTATGGTTAGAGCTCCTATGCTAGATGCCATATCAGAAACTCTGAAGGTGCATCGAAATTCATCTGAGCCATTTGGTGGTATTCATGTGCTGGCTTGCGGAGATCTCTTTCAGCTGCCCCCAGTGGTTAAAGATCATGAAGTTAATGCTATTGATGAAAAATATGAGTCAGTTTATTTTTTTAGTGCCATGAGCTACAAAGAAATAGAGGCTCCATCATTCTTTGAACTCACTTACTCCTTTAGACAAAGTGAGGATAAGAATTTTTACTCGTTATTAAATAATATTCGTTTAGGCAATGATCTAGAAGAGTCGATCGATAAAATTAATAGGGCTTGCTACAACCCGGAATTCACCAATGAGTCTTCCATGATCATCACAACAAGAAAGTATCGTGCTGAGCAAATAAATGAAGAGATGTTAAATTTAATTGAAGGTCCGGCCACTGCCGCAAAATCAGAAGAGTACGGCGAATTAAATGAAAATGACTTACCTGCTCCTCGTGTTTTAAGAATTAAAAAAGACTCTAAAGTTATGTTTATTAAGAACGACAGTGAAGGAAGATGGGTTAATGGGACCGTTGGTGTCGTTACAAATTGTAATGATAAAAATAGAAAGGTTATAAAAGTTAAGGTTGGAAAAGATATCTTTAAAGTTAAAAGAGAAGAATGGAATAAAGTTAAATATGTTTACGATGAATATCATGATGAGATGGAGGAAGAAGTTGTTTCATCTTTCAAACAGTTTCCTTTAAAGCTTGGCTGGGCAGTAACTATTCATAAAGCTCAGGGTCTAACACTGGAGAGTTGTTCTATAGACTTAGGACAAGGAGCTTTTGCAACAGGTCAAACTTATGTGGCTCTTAGCAGATGTAAGACTCTGGATTCTTTGAACTTATATCAAGAGCTTCAGGTTCGAGATGCCTTGGTTGATTCAGCAATCAAAGACTTCCACGCAGAAAACTTTATATAGATCTATCTCTTAGGTAGAGTTCCCATATGTTTGCATATTATGCCAAGCATTATCTCATCGGCCCCTCCGCCAATTGAGGTTAAACGTCCATCTCTAAATGCCCTTGAAACAGGGGTATCCCACATATAACCCATTCCACCCCAATATTGAAGACAGCTATCCGTGACCTCTCTTCCTAGTCTTCCAGCTTTTAACTTTGCCATAGATGCTTTCATTGTTACATCTTCGCCATTTATATAACCTTCTACAGCTCCGTAGGTAAGCGCTCGTAAAGATTCAACCTCTGTTTGTAATTCAGCCAATCTAAAGTGGACCACTTGATTGTCTAGTATAGATTTACCAAAGGCTTGTCTTTGGCTTGTATATTCAATGGTATCTTTGATAACGTTTTCAAGCATTTTTAAAGCGCCTGCTGCTCCGTATATTCTTTCTTCCTGGAACTGCTCCATTTGATAACGAAATCCGTTGCCCTCTTGGCCTATTAAATATCTTTGAGGAACTCTTACATCATCAAAGAAGATTTGTGCTGTATCTGAAGATCTCATTCCAAGTTTATTAAATCTTTCAGATAAAGTTATTCCAGGTAGATTCATTGGCACAACAATTAAAGATTTATTTGAGTGAGGATTCCCCTCTCCTGTATTTGCTAATAAACAAATAAAATCAGCTTGAGTTGAATTAGTAATCCACATCTTTGTGCCATTGATAATGTAGTCGTCTCCATCTTTTTTTGCTGTTGTTTTTATTGCAGACACATCGGAACCCGCTGAGGGCTCACTTACCGCAATAGAGCAAACCATATCCCCGCTGATAGCTGGCATAAGGAAGTCTTTTCGCAACTCATCACTGCCATGTGTAGCTAATGAAGGAGTGGCCATATTGGTCTGAACCCCTATTGCCATAGCAACACCACCACTATTGATGAGCCCAAGTTCTTCAGAGAAAACAGTTTCATAACTGTAATCTAATCCCATGCCTCCAAATTCTTCTGGTCTTGATATGCCAAGTAATCCGAGTGAACCCATTTTTTTAAATAGGTCATGGGCGGGGAAAATTCCCTCTTCCTCCCATTGGTCTGTATAAGGATTAATTTCTTTTTCAATGAAACCGGAGACGGTATCACGAATGGCTTGGTGGTCTTTGTTTAAAATCATGACCTTTTATAACAGATAAGATTTATTGAAGTCAAAGAATGGTAAAAAGCTTCTCTTGTTAATCCTTATCCGGCATCCCAAAGTTTTTATTTAAGGGAACTGCTTTATCTATCATTTTAGGATATGACAGGTTTAAGTTTGTCATAATCTCAATAAATTCTTTTTTTGATTTATTAGCCAGTCTTGGATTGTGGTTTTTTTCATGGGCAATACTGCTCAACGTTAATCCGTTGTAATCATGGCCTGGGTAGACAAGCGTTTTATCATCTAAGGTGAAGAGTTTTTTGGTAATAGATTCATACAGACTTGATGAGCATCCGTTTTGAAAATCTGATCTTCCGGTTCCTCCAATTAAAAGCGTGTCACCGGAGAATAAAATATTTGGATTTTCTGACTCTAGAATAAAACAATAAGAGTCATCTGTATGTCCTGGGGTATGAAGGCATTTAATCTGTATTTCATCCAGCTCAATCATCTCGCCATCTTGAATTCTATGTGCTCTTGAGTCCATCTTATCTAAAGAACTTAAAATTTTTGAACCGTATATTTCATTTAATGCGCCTGAGCCAGAGATATGATCTGCATGGGTATGAGTTTCAGCGGAGTAAATTAAAGTTACATCAAGCTCTTGGAAAATATTTTTATACTTTTCTAAATCTTTTGTAACTGGATCAATTATTATGGCGTTGCCTTCATTAGAGACAAGAATATAAGAGTAGGTTGATGAATCAGTATCAAAAATCTGTTTTAGAACCATTTTCTATATAACGCTCTTAATTCCATCTATAGAAATAAGCATGCCTTGATGGATGGCGCTTGCAAATATTTCAGGCTCTATTTCAGTAGTCCATTCAAGTTGACAGCTGCCTTCATCGATCTTTGATATTTGCATCGTTGCTAAGTGATGATCAAGAGGTGTGCGAGTTTCTATGGCTGAATATTGAAGCTTCATAGAAGCATTATCAAGAAGTAATATTTGTTCTTTAACGCTGCCCATGCCTTCCATTTCGAAAACTCTGCAATCTCCCTCTAAGTGAATTTTATCTATTGTTGGTACCCAGTCGCATCGTGATACATCAGATAAAATGCTCCATAAATGATCTGCTGAACAATTGAAGGTAGTTATTTCTTTTAGAGTTTTCATTGTATTAATATTATCATTTTTATCTCCTCGAAGTAAAAAGGTAGAAGGAGACAACAAGAGAGAGTTCTAATGATGAAGTTATCAAGTGTGCTAGTATTTTAATACAAGAAAGTGAGGGGGGTCTCATGAAAAATTTTCCAACTGCTAATCAGCCGCTTGCAGGCATAGAGGTTATTGAATTATCTAATATGATTACATGTTCGCTTGCCGCTATGACAATGGCTGCTCAGGGCGCTAATGTAATTAAAGTTGAACCTCCTTTAGGCGGTGATCAGATGCGCCCATTAGGAACCCAGAAGAATGGAATATCAGGATTCTTTCATAATTGTAATCGCGGCAAGCGATCGCTAGCCATTGATTTGAAGTCTGAAGCTGGTGTTGAGGCTGTAAAAAAATTAGCAGCTCGTGCAGACGTTCTTCTGCATAATTATCGTCCAGGGGTTATGGATAGGATTGGTCTTGGATCTGATATTTTACGTGAAATAAATCCTAAATTAATCTATGTAGCAGTAAGTGGCTTTGGTACTAAAGGCCCTATGTCTAAGCTTCCAGCCTTTGACCATGTAATACAAGGCCTTGCAGGTTTTACTGATTTACAGGCTCCGGATAATAATAAGTTTGATTTTATTCGTACATTTCTTTGCGATAAAGTGACAGCTTATACAGTCTGCCAAGCAGCAACAGCAGCTCTATTGGCAAGAGCTACTACTGGCATAGGGCAGCATATTGATATTTCTATGCTTCACTCATGCTTAGCATTTATGTGGCCAGATGGAATGATGCATAGAACACTAAAAGATGATGACAAGATTGAAATGTCTCCTGGATCAGATTACTTCCAAACTATTAACTATACCGATGGCGGGATTGCAGTTGCTCCACTAAAGGATTCTCACTGGGAAGCTCTTCTGCCAATGCTTGGTTATCCAGAATTAGTTGGAACAGGAAACTTTGCTTCAATCCCCCAAAGGATGACTAATATGAGTAGTATTTCCTATGTCATGAAAGAACCTCGTTTAGATATAGGTGTTGAAAAAGCTATGAAAGTTTTAGTTGCGGCTGATATACCCTGTGCGCCATGTGTAAAAAGAGATGATATAGAATCCATTGATCAAATAAAGGCTATTGGAGCCTTGGAGACCTATGTCACAAAGGCTTTAGGTAAATTAACAGTGCCAACTCCGCCTGCTCTATTTGGAGGTGAGCCAACCTCTCAAGCAGAGGCAAGTCCATTGCTGGGTGAGCATAGTCGTAATATTCTTATTGAATTAGGGTGGAGTGATTCATCGGTTGATGATTTGATTAACCTGGGACAGGTTGCCATAACCAAACTCTAAAAAGGCTACACATGCGTTGATAAAATTTGCACAGAAATTGGGTACATAAATTGGGTACATAAATTGAAAAAACTATGGCAAAATTCTAAGCGTATTAATTTTTAAAAAGGTGGCATTATGAAGTTTAGTGAATTTGCAGAGTCGAGAAAAAGTGCTCGTGGTTTCTTAGATAAGCCTGTCCCAAAAGAAATTATAGAAGAAATAATCAGTGGTGCTAAATGGGCTCCCTCTTCTTACAATACCCAGACTTGGCATATTCATGCAGTCGGCGGTGAAGTTCTTAACCTGTCTCTTATACACATCTGACGCTGCCGACGAATAGAGAGGTGTAGATC
>OJEE01000160.1_pt1 | contig 12663 bp, 12 predicted proteins | sample 1593231 | NCBI WGS metagenome assembly OJEE01 (sample SAMN05416702, study PRJEB24817) | seawater metagenome | isolation source: Sea water | place: Canada:Atlantic | collected 2013-07 | reverse complement strand
GGGCTCGGAGATGTGTATAAGAGACAGAGTACATACGATAGCGGTGAACATTGAGGTTATTATTCCAATAGACAGAGTTACAGCAAATCCTTTAATAGGTCCTGTTCCAATAATATAAAGAACTAACGCAGCTATTAAAGTAGTTATGTTGGCATCAAAAATTGTTACAAAAGCCCTAGAGAATCCATCATGTATTGCTGATTGAGGATCCTTCTCTTTGAGTTCTTCTCTAATACGAGAGAATATAAGAACATTAGCATCCACAGCCATTCCAACTGTTAAAACTATACCTGCTATACCCGGAAGCGTTAGCGTGGCTCCAAGGAGCGACATAATCCCAGTAATAAGAACTAGATTAAGTAAAAGAGAGATATTAGCCGCCAAGCCAAACACTCTATAATAAAAAGCCATAAATAGGACAACTAATGAAAAGCCAATCATGATTGATCTCATGCCAAGCTCTATGTTTTCCTTTCCAAGACTTGGTCCTACTGTTCTTTCTTCAACAAACTTCATAGGTGCAGCAAGGGCTCCAGCTCTTAAGAATAGTGCTAATTCGCTAGCCTCTTGAGGATTACCGACGCCTGTAATTCTAAAGCTTGTTCCAAGAACAGCCTGAACTGTTGCAAGACTGATAATGTTTTTTTCAATATAGCTTGTTTGTTGAATAACGCTTTTACCGTTTTCATCAACTACAAGTTCTGACTTATTCTTTTGCTCAACAAATAAAACTGCAAGCTTTCTTCCAATATTCCCTGAGGTAGCTTTTTGAAGAGCTCTTCCGCCTTGCATGTCTAGAGTAATGTTAACTTGTGAGAAACCACTCTCATCAAAACCAGTACTTGCGTTAGTAACTCGATCGCCAGCAACAACAACCGCTCTTTCTAAAAAGGCAGTAGCGTACTCATCGTTTTTAAAGTTAAATTCCTCTTTTCTCAGCGGCGAAGTTCTTGAGTTGGCCTCAAGTCTAAATTCTAAGTTAGCTGTTTTACCAATAATCTTCTTAGCAGCAGTTGGGTCTTGCACTCCTGGAAGCTCAACAACGATTCTACTAGATCCTTGTCTTTGAACAACCGGCTCAGAAACTCCAAGCTCATTAACTCTATTTCTTAAAGTTGTTAAATTTTGTCCTACTGCATAATCTCTTATTTCTCTTAAGGCAATATCAGAATATTCAAGAACCAGCTTATTTGCACTCGGTCTCTCAGTAATAATATATTGGATGCCAGTTATCCCAGGGCTATCAGTTCGGTATTGTTTTAGTGCTTTGTTGTAACTATCTTTATCTTTAAATTGGAAGTGCAAAGCCAAGTCTTTGATAGAGGAATCCGTAACTTTTATTCTATCTTCTTTAAATGTTTTTCTGTAAGTATCGAGTAATAATTCAAGCCTTCCTTGCTCGGCGGTATCTATATCAACTTCTAATAAAAAATGAACTCCGCCAGATAGATCAAGACCTAGCTTTACAGGTCTTCCACCTAAGCTCTTTAACCAATCAGGTGTAGTAGGCTCAAGGTTTAAGGCGATAATTACTTTATCTAGAAATTTATTTTGTAGGATAGTTTTTGCATTAAGTTGCTGATCTAGGGTAGAAAATTGTATAACAATCTTATTATCTCTTAGAAATAAGTTATCAAAATCTGAGTTAGTTTCTTTAAGTGTATCCTCAAGCTGATTCAGCAATATCTGATCTGCTGACTTACCAGAATCAGTGTAAGCAACCTGAATTGAAGGCTGAGTAGGATAGACATTTGGAAGAGCGTAAGTGAACCCTAGAACTAATACTACGAATATTATAATGAACTGAGATAGGGAAAACTTATTCACAATATGCTACTTAATAGAATCGATTGTGCCCTTAGGCAGAATGTTTGCTATTGCTGATTTCTGAAGTTTAATAGTAACGTTATTACCAATTTCAACAGAGACATAAGCTCCTTGAATATCTTTAACTTTTCCTAAAATGCCACTTGCTGCAATTACTTCAGAACCGTTTTCAAGATTCGAAAGCATATCTGAAATTACTGCGTTTCTTTTGTTTTGAGGTCTTATGACCATGAAGTATATAAGAACAAAAAAGAAACCAACAAATATAAGTGGTGATAGTAATGAAGGTTGCGCTGCGTCCATAATTAATTCCTAAATAGGCCCATCGGGCATTTCTAAATTTCGCTTATTATAGAAGTCTTTTACAAAGTTCGCGAATATATTCTCCTCAATTGAGGTTCTAATTCCCTTCATTAGCGATTGGTAGTAATAAATATTGTGATAGCTAGATAAAATACTACCCAACATCTCATTGGTTTTATGCAAATGGTTTAAATAAGCTCTGCTGTAATCTGTACAGACTTTGCAGTCGCAATTTTCATCTACCGCTATATCACTCAACTTATGAGGAGCATTTTTAATATTTACAACCCCTGTAGAGGTAAGTAACTGGCCGTTTCTAGCATTTCTTGTAGGCAGGACGCAGTCGAACATATCAATACCGTATCTGACAGCCTCTACTATATCCTCAGGCTTACCAACCCCCATAAGGTATCTTGGTTTGTCTTTAGGCAGCTTGTCAGCCATATAGGTAAGTATCTTCGTTTTCTCTTCTTTTGATTCACCAACGCTCAATCCTCCCAGTGCAATACCGTCGAAGCCTATATCCATAAGAGCATCTAAAGACTGCCCTCTGAGCTCTTCATGCATTCCGCCTTGGACGATTCCAAATAGTGCTGAGTCAGATTTATGTGCTTCCTTGCATCGCTTAGCCCATCTCATAGAGAGCTCCATAGATGTCTTAGCCTGATCATAAGTTGATGGATAGTCAGTACATTCATCGAATGCCATAACAATATCTGAACCAAGGTTTTCTTGAATTTGAATTGAATCCTCAGGAGTCATAAAAATCTTCTTACCATCGTAAGGAGAGCTGAACTTAACTCCTTCTTCAGTAATCTTTACAAGATCCCCTAAACTCCAGACCTGAAAACCTCCAGAGTCTGTAAGAATAGGCCTATCCCAGTTTGAGAACTTATGCAGGCCGCCCAAGTCACGAACCACTTCATCGCCAGGCCTAAGCATTAAATGATAAGTGTTACCTAGAATAATCTCTGCTCCTGTTGATTTAAGATCCTCAACAGTAAGACCTTTAACGGTTCCGTTAGTGCCAACGGGCATGAATGCAGGGGTTTGAATATTTCCTCTAGGGAACTCTAGCTCGCCTCTTCTTGCGAATTCAGATTGATTATGTAGATTAAATTTCATGTTTTTCCAAAAGCATGGAGTCGCCGTAGGATAAGAATCTGTACTTCTCATCAACCGCTGTTCTATAAATATGCTTCATATTGTCGTAGCCAATGAATGCAGATACAAGCATTAATAAAGATGATTGAGGTAAATGGAAGTTCGTTATCAATCTATCGATGACTTTGAACTCATAACCGGGATAAATAAAGAGCTTAGTGTAGCCGCTATAACCCTTCTCACTCTCATCCATAAAGGCAGTTTCGAGAGCCCTGGTGGCAGTTGTACCAACGGCAAAGACTTTTTTACCTGCTGATTTAGTTGAATTAACCATATCAACTACCTCTGGGGTAACTTCTAGATATTCACTGTGAATATTATGGTCCTCTATATCGTCTACTTTTAATGGCTCGAAGGTTCCAGCACCAACGCTTAAATTAACCGTAGCTATATTTACGCCCAGCTCCTTGATTGCCTCAAGAAGCGCCTCGTCAAAATGAAGTCCTGCAGTCGGTGCGGCAACGGAATCTTGAAGTTTCTTGTCCTCATAGACTGTTGCGTATCTTTCTTTATCTAAATCCTCATCATCTCTTTGTATATAAGGTGGTAATGGAACATGCCCTATTGAGTTAAATACGTCTAGTGGAGCTATATCGAACTGCAATATAAAGAAATTATCTTGTCTGCCAACGCACTCAGTCCTATAAGTTCCTAAATAAAGAATAATTCCTACTTTTGGGCTTCTTCCGGAGCGAATCTGAACTAAGGCCTTGTTTCCCTCCATAACTCTTTCAAGCATTACCTCGATAACGCCTCCGGACTCCTTGTTACCATATACTCTAGCCGGGATAACTGAGGTGTTGTTAAGAACTAAAAGATCGCCTTCTTCAAAGTAATCCAAGATATCAGTAAAAGATCTATGCTCAATCTCATCAGAATAAACTAACAACCTGCTCGAACTTCTATTATCTAGAGGGTAGTTAGCTATGAGCTCTTCTGGTAGGTCGTAATTAAAATCTGAGGTTTTCATGAGAAGCTGATTTTAAATTAGATAATACTTAGCTACAATGCCCAATATGCCCCATTGGCGGAACTGGTAGACGCGCGCGATTCAAAATCGCGTTCCTTCGGGAGTGCCTGTTCGATTCAGGCATGGGGCACCATTATTTACAAGTAAGTTCTTTATAGTAAGTTTTTTCGTAGTAAAACTACATTATAATAGCTCTGTAAATACTACTAATACAATAAATATAAAATATTTGACTTATTATTTGCATTACTTCAATGTGCTACTGCAGAATTGCTGTCTTGCCTAAATCTGAAATTTTTAAGACATTATTAATTTTATACATATTTATGACGCCCAGCTTTTAATCCACTTTGTGGAAGTCTATTGACTCGAAAAAGTAATTTTTGTTCATCCACTTTAATTGCCCCCCTATCTTCACCAGTCAATAAATTACCAAAGTGATTATCAAAGCATGGTTCTATTAACCAATATTGGGAATTTGCTAATCTTAAGTTCCCTTTTAACGGAATTATTATGAATAAATTTTATAAAGCATCATCGGTAACACTTTCTATATTTCTAATTGCATCATGTGGCGGAGGCGGAGGCGGAGGCGGTGGCGATACTTCAGGTGGTGGTTATGGAACTACAAATAGAGCTCCTACGATTACAAATGCAGCTATGAATGTTTCAGTCCAAGAGAATCAAACAGCTGCTTTTACAGTAACTGCGTCAGACCCAGATGGCGAGACGCTTACATATACTATTTCAGGAACTGACAGCGCATTATTTGATATCACATCTGCAGGAGGAGTTATTACATTTAAAGCCGCTCCAGATTTCGAAGTTCCTGCTGATGAAAATGCTGACAACGTTTATATGGTAGTGGCTCAGGTCAGTGATGGATCATTAAGTGCTTCAGGTAATTTTACGGTAGCTGTTACTAATGATACCTCTGATGATCGAGTTGATTCGGCTTGGGATGGAACTATTATTAAAGATGGTACGTATTCTCCAGCTTTTGATAAACATGCAATTGTTCATAATATTGTTGTAGCCGCCTTTCCAGATGTTAGTGATGAATTTCTGACTCATGCTACAAACATACTTGATAGAATGCTTCAAAAGGATGCTGTAACCGATGACACAAGACGTGATTTGCTATTGAGTAATTTTTCAAGATATAAATTTCTCCAGCGCATTGGTTCGATTGGTCCAGACAATTACCCTGATGGTAACCCGGGGCTTGACGCTATTAATAATGAATATGAGGTTGTAGATTTTATCTGGGAGATAGAGCTTAACGACGAAATAAGAGGAAAAACTCAAGTCCAAGCAAATGCTCAGCAAATCAATGAAATAGTAGAGCATCTTCTGCATACAGTTACCAATGGCTTTAATAAAACCTTTAATTCTTGGGATTATCAAAATCAATCATCAGCATTAAACCTAGCAATGGCAGAGGCTATCGATGGAAATTACTATGATGTACAGAGCTATGAGGAAATAAGAGACAAGGGAGATCTAGAGGGATATAAGAACATCACTGCTCAGGAATTTATATATTGGGTGATTCTAACAGGATGGGATTTAAAAACTCCATACAAACCAAATACTGCTCCTGAATGGTACGTAGAAAATTCAGAAGAACTTCAAACTAAGCTTCCTCTGGCCTACGAATTATTTATCAATGAAGTTAATGGAGTTTTAGTAAATCCAACTAAAGAATACTTAGATGGATTAACATTTTCAAAAATTATATTGCCAACACGTGAGACAGTTCAAGTTTCTATTGAAGCCAATAACTCTGGGTCAGGAAATGTGTATGTTATTGATGGGGTTCAAAATAAATCATTAACATTAAAAATTGGAACTACCTACGAATTTGACCATTCAACCAGTCATCCTCTAAGATTTTCTACAACTTCTGATGGAACTCATGGAGGTGGAGCCGAGTACACAACCGGAGTAACGACCTCATCTGGATCTACTGTGATTGAAGTAACCGCAAATACAGCAACATCACTGTATTACTATTGCTCAATTCATTCAGGTATGGGCGGAACTATTTCGGTTACAAATTGATATTTACTGGCTAAATTTTCTTAAATTTTTAGCCAGTTTTTTTTAGTGTTAAAATAAGCTGCAACCTTATAATCACTTTTGTGAAAGCTATTAATACATTTAACTCAAGCCAAAGACTGGTAATTAAGATTGGTTCTTCTCTGTTGACGAACTCTAAGGGCGGGGTTAATAAATCTGTCTTGAAAAATGTTGTGGCTGATATTGTTTGGCTTCTAACTAAAAAGAAGGATGTGATTGTTGTTTCCTCAGGAGCTATCGCGCTTGGTAGAGGAAAATTAAAACTTAAGTCAGAACTTACATTAAATGAATCTCAAGCCGTTGCCGCAACAGGTCAGATTGAACTCATGGCTGCATGGCAAAAAGAATTTAAGAAGCACAAGCTTCAGGTTGCTCAAATTCTTCTCTCGCCCTCTGATGCAGAGAATAAAAAATCATCTAAGAATGCTATAGCCACTATTGAGAATCTATTAATGTTTGGATGTGTGCCAATCATCAATGAGAATGATACAACCTCAACCGACGAAATAAAGTTTGGCGATAACGATATTCTCGCTGCCAAAATTTCTAAGCTTGTCAGTGCCGATCATCTAATTCTTCTATCGAATATTGATGGTCTTTACAGTGAGCCGCCAAAGAATCAAAAAAATGATATTTTAATAACTGAAGTTAAAAGTATTACTAAGAAGATTGAGTCCATGGCCGGAACAGCATCCAAGCTTGGTAAAGGCGGCATGGTTTCTAAGATTAAGGCAGCTGAGATATGTATGAAGTCTAAATGCTCAGTCATTATTACTTCAGGACTAAAGAAAGACCCTATTAAGAGTCTTTCAAGAACAACAACCAAAGCAACAAGGTTTATAGCTAAGTCATGAGCACAATAGAACAGATAGTCAATCAAATTGGTATTCAGGCCAAAGTTGCATCCAAGGAACTTGCTAGAATTTCTGGAGCAAAGAAAAATGAAGCCCTTTTAGCTATGGCAAAACATATCCTAGCTAACGAAAAAATAATTATTACCTCCAACGAAAAGGATATTAAAAATGCAAAGCAAAAAGGACTGTCTGAGTCATTTATAGATAGACTTAAACTGGATAGTGAAAGCATTAACTCTATTGCAAACACTCTTAAGGATATTGCTTCCTTTGAAGATCCTGTTGGCAAAGTACTTGCAAATTGGACAAGACCCAACGGTCTTCAAATATCACGAGTCTCTACTCCGCTTGGGGTTATAGGTATTATTTATGAGAGCAGGCCCAATGTAACAGCCGATGCCGGAGCTCTGTGTCTTAAATCGGGAAATGCCTCAATACTTAGAGGTGGGTCTGATAGCCTTCATTCCAGCCTAGCCATCCATGCATGCCTTGTTAAAGGGCTAAAGGAAGCAGGTATTTCTGAACATGCCATTCAAATAATCAATGATACTGACAGGGAGGTGGTAAAGCTAATGCTTCAAGGTATTAATAAATCCATAGATGTCATAGTTCCTAGGGGAGGTAAAAGCTTAGTAGCTGAAGTTGAAAAAGAAGCAAAGGTACCTGTCTTTGGACACCTAGAGGGTATTTGTCATATCTATGTAGACAAGGAAGCAGACGAGGATAAGTCAGTTAACGTTTGTCTTAATGCAAAAATGCGAAGGCCTGGGATCTGCGGAGCAGTTGAAACAATCCTTATTCATAAAGATATAGCTAATTCTTTCGTACCAATGATAGTTAATGCCCTCTCAACTCAAGGTTGTGAAGTTCGTGGATGTAAGCTATCGCAATTACTATCAGATCAAGTTCTTCCTGCTACCGAAGAAGACTGGAGCACAGAGTACTTGCTGCCAATTGTAAGTATTAAAATTGCTGAATCTACTGATGATGCTGTGAGTCATATTGAGCAATTCTCTACAGGCCATACTGAGTCGATTATGACCGAGAATCTAAATACAGCCTCATACTTTCAAAACACCATCGATAGCGCTATTGTTATGCACAATACATCAACCCAGTTTGCTGATGGAGGGGAATTCGGTCTTGGTGGTGAAATTGGTATTGCAACCGGCAAGTTTCATGCAAGGGGCCCTGTAGGAATAGAGCAATTAACAAGCTTTAAATATCTAGTAAACGGCAACGGACATATTAGATCTTAATTTCGTGATTAAGAATTTTTATTGAATCTGATTAGGTTTTTGGCTAGTTTTTTTGAAAACCTTTTGAATATTTTTAAAGATTTTACTAAATTGTCACTCTCTTCCTCTTCTGCAAGAGAGTAACCATCCCAATAGGTAATTTTATATATATTTGCTGTTTCGGTAATTTCTATTGATGCTGCATCTTGGTTAGTCGCATCATCATGCTGAATAATGACCGAAGTGTCATTGAGAACAATAGATGTGTTGGGTATGTCGGAGAAGATAGACTTAAATAAGTTCTCTATCTTGAAGTGGCTACTTTTTATATTTGTGCTGATCATAGGAATGGTGTCTGCCCACTTGGCCGAACTCTCTTAGGCCAACATGCTTAGTCTTTCTTCCGCTAGCCCTCTTTCTCCAGAGCGTATAGCTATTCTTCTTAAGGTTTTCACGCATAAGATCTTCTACCTGATTCTGATTAAGGCCGTAAGTAGCTTCTATGGCATCAAAGGGAGTTCTGTCCTCCCAGGCCATTTCAATAATTCTGGATATGTCTGATTCTTGAAGGCTAATAATTTTTAAGCAAGTTAACCTTTTAACTTACTTACCTCAGCTTCAAGCTCAGCAATTCTTCTTTTCATAGGCTCAAGTTCTTCTTTTTTTACAAATCCAGACTCTTTTAAGAACTTTTCAAGAGCCGGCTTCATCATCTTTTCCATATTCTTGGCATCTTTCATCATAGCGAATGGATTCATACAAACATCTCCTTAATATTGTTTACGTCTTAACCTAATTTATGTCCTGCTGTTTTTACAAGCCCGCCATCAGAGGTAATCGTTTCACCGACTGTGTAAGCACCTGCTCTAGAACATAAGAAAATTGCAAGACCAGCCATGTCCTCTGGTGTTCCGACTCTGCCTCTTGGATTTGCATCTGCGATTCCCGAGTAATCAGAATTAACAGCAGAGCCAAGCATTGCACTCTTATATGGGCCTGGAGCAATAGCATTAACCAATATATCTTCTTTAACTAGCTTGTTAGCTAGTACTCTTGTTAGGTGATGAACAGCTGCCTTTGAAGTACTGTAAGAATATGTCTCAAAAGCCGGGACATTCAGCCCATCAATAGAGCCTATATTGATAACTCTTGAAGGATCTTCATTCGTTGCGTTTGTTTTTAACAGTGATTTTAGTTTTTGAGTTAAGAAGAAAATACTCTTTACGTTAAGGTCCATAACTTTATCCCAACCCGTCTCAGAAAAATCTTCAAGAGGTTCACCCCATGCAGCTCCAGCGTTATTGATTAGGAAGTCTATGCCCTCTTCTTTCTCTGCTAATTGCTGAGCAAAATATTCAATACCTTCCATGGAGCTTAAATCGCATGGAATGGCTATACACTCACCACCGTATTTCTCACTAAGTTCTTGAGCTTTTTGAATTAATGGGAGTTCTTTTCTTGCAGATATATAAACTTTTGCGCCATTTGCTAAAAAACCAGCGGTAATCATTTCGCCAATACCTCTTGAGCCTCCAGTCACTACTGCTATCTTTCCTTTAACGCTAAATAAATTATTAATTTCCATTTTTAAAGTTCCTATATGTTTTTTTGATTATTATATATCGTATCTTTTATAACTGAACAAATTATATATATACCCTATCAAGCAATGTAGAATGGGTTATGATTTTTTCACTGTCTAGCTTAGTAATATCTCTTGCAGTCCTTGTATGGGGTGCGGATAAGTTTGTTGAAAGCTCATCTCTTGTAGCCAAAAAGCTTGGATTAAGTGAGCTTACAATAGGGTTAACTATTGTTGCATTGGGAACATCTGCTCCTGAGATCTTTGTTGGTATATCTTCAGTTCTTAATGGGAGTGAGGCATTGGCAATGGGAACTGTTATTGGATCTAATATATCTAATATGGCTCTTATATTTGGCGTTTCTTGTATTGGCATAACCCTTATTCCATCTAAAACTTCTATTGTCCAATTTGTACCCCTTATTATAGGAACGGTAATTTTGGGAATAAGCCTGGCTGATTTAACAATTACTAGCAATGAAAGCTGGGGGTTCTTATTTGTATTTGCTCTATTTTTATTTATTACCTATAAGTTTAGAACGCCTCATCAAGAAATAGTTGAAGATATAGATGATACAAAAATTGGATCAACTCTGGCCTTTTTAGTTATAGGGCTTCTCGCATTAATCGGGGGCTCAAACTTTGCAGTTGTTCATGCTGAAGCAATAGCGCTTATGTTGAATGTTCCAGAGCTAATAATAGGACTAACTATTATTGCCATTGGAACCAGCCTGCCAGAACTGGCGGCCACTATTTCAGCAATAGCAAAAAATAAAAACGACATGGTTATTGGTAATGTCATTGGCTCCAATGTAATGAACATAGCTTTGGTAGTCCCAATAATAGGCTTCTTTTCAAATGCTAAGTTTGATTCAACAATACTCTTTAGAGACTATTTTGTTATGGCGGTTGTAACCGTGCTTTTTGTAATTATTGCTGCGACCTACTCTTCAAAAAGAATTAAGATCAACCTAATTAGATTGTTTGGCTGTATTTTTGTTCTTGGGTATTTGGGATATATTCTAAGCCTCAGCAATCTTATCTAGATTTCTAAAATATAATAAAAAGCCTACACCTATTACGAAGGCACATATCTCAAATACAAAAAAGCTATTATAGAATCCTGGGGTTGAGGGTATTAAGGAAAATATAACTCTTCCAGAGGCAATAGCTCCCACTAAAAATGTTATAAATTTGATAGCAAAAAGGCCTATGCTCTCTTTGAATATTCCGACTATACACATTACTCCGATCCACAAATTAAGACCGCCGTACAAGCCAGCAATTTCAGAATAACCAATTTCTGAAGCTACACTTAATCCAACAATTTCTAAAAATGAGGTAGTTTCTATTTCAGAAGATAAAAGAATAGGATCAAAAATGGCCCAAACTCCAATTAAAAAATATACCAAGCCCATAAACAGTAAATACAATCTTAATAACCAAATCATTGAATATCTCCCTATATGATAATATTGCAAAGAGATTTAACTAAGCAGACAATAACAATTAAATCAGTAATAACTATTATGCTAAAGTCTTTAACTAAATTTCTATCACTATCATATCTATTTTTTATTTGTATGAACATAAATGCTGAATATTTAAAACTCACATCCGATGATGTTCTAAAAACACCCCTTCCTCTTCCATACAATGGTGTGGTTTATAAAGAATCAGAAGTTGATACTTTTATAAATGATGCAATCGAGAACTCAAAGCAGCCTATTGTTATATTTGGAGGTAATTGGTGTCCTGATTGCAGAATTTTAGACGGGACTTTAAAAATGCCATCGATTGAAAGCTATTTAGAATCGCATTATAGGATTCTTCATATAGACGTAGGTCGATACGACATTAATATGAATCTTATGGATTACTTCGGTATAGCAAAGGAAAAAGGGGTTCCTAGAGTTCTTGTATTCGACATGAGTAAAAACATTATCAATAGTTCGACAACTAAAGAATGGACTACTGCAAGAGACAGAAAGGAACAAGAAATATTCAATTACTTCCAGGACCTAGTTGAAAAAATCTAGTACCTAAAGTGCTTTATTTCTTCGCCGCTTTTACCTATCTCTGTCATGGCTTTTATCCCAATCTCTAGATGAAGGTCAACCCATTTCTTAGTAACCTTCTTATCTGATTCTTCCGTCTTTACTCCATCAGGGGTAACAGGCACATCTGATACTAATAATAGCGCCCCTCTTGCGATTTCATTGTAATGACCAACGGTAAATACAGTGGCCGTTTCCATATCGACTCCGATAGCTGTAGTAAGCTTCAGCCTTTTCTTAAATTGCTTATCATGCTCCCAAACTCTTCTATTAGTGGTAAAGATAACTCCAGTTCTATAGCTGCTTTCTTTTTCAATAATAATATCTGAAACAAATTTATGTAACTTAAATGATGGGAGTGCTGGGACTTCTGGGGGAAAATAATCGTTCGAAGTACCATCTCCCCTGATTGCACCAATTGGTAATATAAAATTACCTATTTCTGACGAATCCTTCAAACCTCCACATTTTCCTAAAAATAATACGCCTTTAGGCTGAACTGCTACCAGTAAATCCATTATTGTTGCAGCGTTAGGACTGTCTCTTATACACATCTCCGAGCCCACGAGACTCCTGAGCATCTCGT
>OJEE01000155.1_pt1 | contig 13124 bp, 30 predicted proteins | sample 1593231 | NCBI WGS metagenome assembly OJEE01 (sample SAMN05416702, study PRJEB24817) | seawater metagenome | isolation source: Sea water | place: Canada:Atlantic | collected 2013-07 | reverse complement strand
ACAGCTAATACTATTTCATCTTTAGTTTCTATCTTCATTATAAAGTCTCTTTAACGAAAGTTCCATTAACCATAGAGCCTTTTCTTTTATTAATAACATTGTAAGCTGATTCAATACAGTGCTCGATACTAACGCCTCTTAAGTGAGCTAAATTAGTTAAAACAACAACCATATCGCCTATAGCGTCTATAACTTCTGGTTGATCATCTTTAAGTATTGCCTGAGCTAGTTCACCAGCTTCTTCCTGAAGTTTAATATACTGTGTTTTAGCATCGCCTTTAGAATATAAACCTCTATTCTCAGCCCAATCTCTTATTAGTTGAAACTGCTCAATCACAGGCGCTGTCTCAGTTGTTTCGTCAAAAGCATAAGAAAAAGCTTTATTATATACGTAAGATCTTTGATCGTTATACATTGATGATTTGACGTTAGCCATGATCCAGTTTATAGATTCAGTGGTTATCTCAAAAGAGCCGTGAGAAGTTTCCCATTGTGTTCCTATGTTGTCCATTAAATTACCTTTTAGTTTGTTTACTGGACAAGGAAACGTAGACGTTTGCTCTGTAGCATTTATTTTCATTCGATTAGATTTTTTAATTAATTGATTGTACTTTTGCCTATCAACTTTGTAGCCATAAGACTTTTGAAGTTCTATCTCCTTGTCTGATATATAATCTATATCATCACTAGAATCAAGAACTTCGTATTCGTCTGCTTTATATCCTTGGATAAGCGTTACTCTGTTATTAAGATTACTCGTTACGCCTATCTTTTTACCTGGTATGTGGTACAAATAATACATAATTTTATTTTAATTTATTGTTATACAAATGAAGGTTATGAGCGAAGTGATAATAGGTTCCTAGCTCTATAGATAATCTACTTGCAACTAGTTCTTGAAGCGATGCAAAACAATATTGATCGTTACAAAAACCAAACCAGAGATCGTTACTGCGCATAAGTACTGCCATGTGTAGTTTGCTATCAAGTATAGTGAACTGAACAGCATAAGTGCAAGGAGTATCTTTGCGGTAAGTTGATATTTCTTTTCCATCGTAAATAGATATTACTGCCTGACGCGTTTCAGGATTACTTTTTAACATTGCAATAACCTTATCTAGTTGATGATTACGTTCCCATTGCCAACCATAGTTAGATCTTACTTTTCTTTCAGAGTCGGCCATTCTTTCCCATATAGGAGGAATACTACCGTTTATCTCGCCTAGCTTATCTATGCTAGGATCTCCAGATAAATACCATTGCCACTCAGCCTCTGCGTATTGCAAGTTAAAGTTTCTGTTTGGATTTAAAACATTAATGTTCTTTTGTTGTGGATGTTCTAAAGTAAATCCTACGTTAAACAAAGCTTTAGTATCTCCAAAAACAACACCATTGGAATTAATCTCATTGTAAAAATAAACAAAAGCTTCTCTCGCATTTTTAAATTTTGTTATCATTATTTTCTTTTGTTATAGTAATATAAACAATATCTATACATTACCTCCATTATACTATGCTTGTCGCATATTTCTGGGGAGTTGTGAACTACCTTGTGATTGCCAGGAACACTTATTCCTATTGCCCAAGATCCTATTGTATCTTTAACAGCTACTGGACTTATTATTATTTTGTTTTTAACACAATATAAATAAGCTTGCTCTTCTTCAGCTGATTGCATATAGTTGTCTGGTAGTCTTCGTTTAGCTTGTTCTTTAGCTCTCTTAGATCCTACACTCATTTATTCCCAAGGCATTGCTTCGTTAGACATATCTACCGGTTCGTGAGGTATGAAACAACCTGATTTAGGTTCCCATTTAAAATGAGCTTCAGCACCGTTTTCACCTAAGTTTTGGAATTTGACTTTAAGAACCTTTGCTTTAACTGTCCTATTTTCATAGTCACGATGTACAAGTATACCATGATAACTAGCATCATACCATTCACCACCACCTTTAATGTTGTACATAGTCGGTTCTTCAATTTTACCATTACCATCTTTATACATTTTAGTAGGGTGAGCAACTATAAACACTAATACATCAAATTTCTTAGCAAATATTTCTATCTTACTAAGATATTCCATAGTGTATCTGTTTACATCTTCAGTCTTACAGTCAACGTCTCTTACTTTATTAAATGGATCAATAACTAAACACTTAATGCCTTTACGTTTAACTAACTCAGCGCCTTTACGTAGCACTGATTCTAAAGTATAACGTTCCATATCTATATGATAGAAGTTTTCATTAACATGATCAGCAATCTGATTCCACTTGTCACTATGAATATCCGCAGCGCTTGGCATACCTTGCCAAACTTTACGCATTATTTTATGTGCGTGCAAATAAGTCGGTGCATTTTCAGGTGAAGCAAATGCCGTTTTCCAACCATAGTTTTGGTTGTATCCGACAACCATTTGATCGACAAAATCCGATTTACCGCTACTAGGAATACCAGTGACAGTAATAAATTGACCAGTGTAAGTTGAAAAGATGTCGTCAAAATTCTGTAAACCAACTTGAAATCCTGGTTTAAAACCATTACGAACAAAGTCCGTAATTTCACCTTCGATGTCTTTAAACGTCGTAACGTTTTCAAGCGGTACAGGTCTTGCTCCGGTAATACACTCTGCCAGTTTTTCTTTTCCATGTTTAGTTAAGTATTCGTTTGCATCTTTACAGTCATCAAATGAAGCTAAGAAACAAACCTCAGCGCCTAGTCTGCGTATTAACTCTTGCTGTAAAGCTTGACCAGCTTCATCGGCATCAACAGCTAATATGATTCTTTCTTTGTCTTCGAAGTAATCAATACAAGTATCTAGGTAATCTAAATTGTTACTATTTAATGTAGCTCCATTAGGTACTGATATTGAGTTTGGTATTCCAGCTTCGTGTAATGCTAATACATCCATTTCACCTTCCACTATAACACACTGATCATAACCAATTATACTGTTTATATTGTAGAACACTTTCTCAGCGCCCTTATATAATTTAAAGTTCTTTCTTCCATCGCGATACTTAACATTGATAAGTTGATCGCCAATAAAATAATTGAACTTTATAACATTCTCGGTTTTACCGGTTTGTGGCATATACTCTGGACCCTCGCCGATCTTAAGATCTTTGAGGGTTTTTTGAGTAATACCTCTTGTAGCAAACCACTCTTCAACTTTTGTGCTTACTTCTTGTTTGGTAAGTGGAACATCTGGTCTTATGTATATTTTTTCAGATGCGCCTTTACGCTGATAAGTATGCAGTTGAAAGCTGTTGTTACAATTATGGCAAGTACCGAGACCACGTTCCCAATCATAAGAAGCACATTGTGCTTTCTGATTCTTAGGTTGTCTATCAGAAGAACACAGAGGACAAATCCCCTGTGGTTTACCTTCAGCTAGACCATATTGATTGAAATCATCAATCAAGAATCCATTGATCTCACTTGTTTGCATTTAATCTTCTATTAAAGTTATTTCACCATTCTTGTTTTTACGTGCTGTTACATAATCTTCCATTAGAACGGTAAGTCATCTTCGACTTTCTTAGGCTGTCCAGCTGCTTGAAAGCCTCCATTGCCTTGAGCGTCATCTCTTGGTGGTACGGCTACGTTGCTACCATTAGTCCAAACAACTTTAACGTTACCTAAATAAGTTTTAGGTGATTTAGCCTCACGCTCTTCTTTAGTTTGCTCTATAATAATAGGGCCATTGTTGCCGAAGTTATCAAGCTCATCGTTTAAAGTAATAGTAACAGGTAAGTATTTACCTTTCTTACCTACATAGATTTTACTTTTATCAATTTGATCTAAATTGATACTTGTTTTAATAATACTTGCCATTTTTAGTAAGTGTTTAATTGGTTAAACATTCTTGTTAACTGGTCTTTATTAGCTCCAGTGTTTCTACGTAGATTATCTACTGCTTTTACGTGTGTTTGGTTTGTGTAAAAGTTTGTTTCATTGGTTTTGATACCTGTTACGGTACATACTCTTTTTCTTGTTCTTGGCATTTTAATTGGTTTTAATTGGTTACATAGTTATTATCCATACTTAGTCGTATTTACTTTGTAATTACAACGTCTCGGTTTTAAAGTATTGGTGTGGATCAAAGTCTTTAGTATTAAAGAATAGATCGTACTGAGCAACTGCTTGCTGAACTTTGTCTTGTCCTCTTGAATAAAAACTACTCGAACAATCACAAATTTTAATTTGATGGGTGTTTTTATCAATTACCATGAATAGCATTTCGTATCCGAATAACTGATTGTAGATGTAAGCTTGACTGTCGTAATTATACTTTGATGCTGAATATCTAAACTTAGCAATATCATTAGTAGTTTTTAAGTCTATAATTAATCTTTCGTCGTGATTAACTATATCGGCTTTACCTTTCCACATTTGCCCTTCAATCTCTTTTATAGCTGGAATTTCGTACTCTACGTTTTTGCCTCTGATTAGATCTTTGCATACGGTATTAGACATCATCTTGTCAACCATTAACTCAATTTGATCTACTTCTTGCTGTAGTAAACATAATTCTCCGCCAGAGATCTCTTTATACGCCTTAGTATTCCTCGTGCTTGACTCTACTATTTTAAAGTTTTTAAGCTTATCCGGCTCTAGTATAGCGGTGTGAAAATAACCGCCAACTAAAAAAGCCGGAATAGACTTTTGAGGTGTGTGTAGCGCTAAAGGATTTTTTAATAAAGTAGATATATCTGAGTTGCTTAGATATTGCTTTCCAAACTTACCGTAGTAATGCTCATCTTGTTCTAGCTTTTTTAAAATTTCTTTAGTGTTCATTTAGAGTGTTGTTAATTCCTGTTCCACCTCCTTGGTTAGAACATATTTAGCTTTGATAGCTTCTAACTTACCTCCTGACTTAATAAATTCTTTTGCCTTGATTAGCTGCGTAGAATTCATAGGCGTCTTAGAGTGATCGTTACTCGCGTCGCTATCTTGAGTGTCATCTATTAGAAATAAATTACCTAGAGAGTACTTCTTACCGTAAGAAGATGCAGAGCCAAACTGTTGAGGTGTCTGCATACCTTTTTGTAATAAGTCAACACCGACTAGAGCTGTAGCTGAAACGTGGTTTTCACCATCTGAAATCGTAGCTTTACTTTCTAGTATAGGCATTGGTTGGTTATTGATTAATGTCTCGTTAATCGTAACCGATACTCCTAGTTCTAATAAATAGGGTTTTGTTGCTTCTAAAATGTCTTCGGCTGATCTGAAGTTGTACTTGCCGAATGAGTTAAATCTACTTTTCTTCGATTTAAACTTTGTCTGAATAGTTGAGAGCTTTTCGTTTATTGTCATTGCATTGTGGTGTTTGGTCTTATATATATAATCACATATATAAAACTGGTTTTACATTTATATTAATATTTAACTTACAGGTAATCAAGTACTTGCGATGGATCTACGTTTTTAATTAAACTTTGAACTGCTTCTTTTTTAAGCTCAGAAACTCTAACGTAATCGCTAGCGCCTTTTATGTTTAATTTAGTAGCTATTTCTTTAGCAGAGTGCTTATCACAGTCTAATCCATAAGATAATCTAAGGACTTCGTATTGATTCTCTGTTAAATGCTTTTGCATTAATCCTTTTAAATAAGAGTTCATTAAAGCTATGTTGTATGGCTCTGAATTATCAGGAACTTGATATGTCATGTCTTCATCATCCTCGTAAGGATTAGCATCAATACTTAAAAATATGCTATTAAAGAACATGCTAACCATCTTCTCGTCATTAGGATTCTTACGTATCTCGTTCATCTTGTGCTCTGGTATACGTATATCGCCTCTGTTTATATCTACAGCTCTACGTATAGAACCTTTAATGCGTTTAGAAAAGAAAGACTTTAGCGTTTTCTCTTGATCTTCAGAACTTTCTAGCGTTAGATAATCTAACTTATCAACTGACTTTATAAGGCCAATAGATCCTTCTTGAATTAGATCGTTTATACTCATAACTCCTGAGGCTTGTTGACTGGTAGAAAACTTACGAGCTATATTCTCTACGAGCGGCAAGAACTTATTTATAAGCTCATTTCTTTCGTAGCCAGTAAGATCTTTGAGGTCAGGCTGCGAAGCTTTTACATCCTCTTTGTATCTTATGTAGTTCTTAACATTATATTTTTTCATTTAGAATATGTTTTTCTTGTTTAAGTTCATCGTTCATGTGTCTATGTATCGTTCTAGTTGAGCAATTAAGCGCATTAGAGAGGCTTTTAGCTGTTATCTCATGTCCTTCGTCATTTATAGTTAACATAGCCTCGTATAAGGCCTCTGGTGTAATGCTTTTTCTGCCTATTAAAGAACCTACTATTTTTAATTTCTCTTCGGTTTTAAGACCTGTATAGTCTTTAAATATAACCTTTCTTAGTTTGTTGTAAGGCGGTTCTTCTAAATCGCTTTTCTTTATGTCTCGTATTACGTTTTTTAACTTATCAGGTTCCATGGTAAACGTAGTGAATCCATTATCTTTGTTAGAAATAAACTTGCAAATGCTTTTGTATTTATTTTCTTTTAGATCAGGATTAAGATACCATAGAACTCTCAGGTGCCATCTTAAAGACTTATATGTATTGATCAATGCTTTACTTCTAAATAAATCATAAAACTCATACGTACCATCTTTAAAATAATATCCCCAGTCAAACGAATGACTTGGAATATCTAACACAGGAAGTCTCCTATATATAATACGGTTATCGTTTAAATGTTCTATCTTTCGGTGTGACATTAGCCCCTTACTATATAGATATTAATAGGCTATTGTCACTATGCAATATTTCTTTGTTCATGTGTTAATTATTTTATATAATAAAATATTATTAGTTTAATAAGACATACTTTTTAGTCTTCGGCTATACTTACGTATTAGCATTGCTTTACGCTTAAGCTCAGCCTCGTCTAAATGTCTATCACTTCTCGTGGATTCTAGTATATCATCTATTATCTCTTGTCTAAGATCATATATATTAGCCCAAAGATAAGATTTATGATCTCTTTTTCGGGTGCAAAGTATTCTGAGTTTTCCGAGGTTTACTGTCATTCTTTCTGAATTTTTTTATAGTTGATTTAACTGTTTCGTTTGTTTGAATTGTGTGGTTGTATATTTTATAGCTCATATTTTTATTTTAAAAGTTGTTTGTGATTTACTACACTTACCACATAAAGTTCTAGAGAAGCTATTTAAAGCTCCGCAGTTACATTTCCAAGAGTTGTCTACTGGTTCCATATTTTTATTATTTAGTTAAATCGTATAAGTCCCAATGATCTAAATCTGGATATTCTTCATCAGCCTTATCGTAGCACACTTGACATATTTGATAAGTGTAATTACACATATCGTCTACGTGCTTCGTAGTCTTGCATACCTTACACAACATAGAGCTATTCATAATTACGTATAGCTTTAAAGAGTGGATGGCGATAAGAACCTGCTGGAGTTTTTTGAAAAAACGTGAACGTTGCTACTTTGCCGACATAATCATCAGCGTTGGCAAACATAGTACGCATGATGTCATAATTTTCCATGACAGGCATGCCAAAAGTGATACCGTGGCTATCAACAGCCAAGAACTTGCCAATTGTGCCGCTTCGCTTGCCTTTACCTTCAACAAATCCTGTGATTGTTGCTTCGGTGTCTTGGAAGGCTTTGAACTTGAGTAAGTTGTTTGATCGTTTGTTTTCATAAGGTAAGTTTGTACGTAGTATAGAGCCTTCGTAGCCGGCTTTTAGGTTTTGATTGTTGAAGATAGTAGCTAAGCCTTTGTTTGGCGTAGGTGTAGTTACTACTGAGTGAGTGTAATGTAAGCTGTAAGCTTTGATCATACGGCTTATACATTTATTACGGTAATCGAACGAATGATTGTTAGTTGTTTGAACATAATCGTAGCAGTGAAACTGAATAAGATGCTGATCTTTGGTTGCATGCTGAGTACGTACAAGAGATATGATCTTGTTGAAGTTATCTTTGAAATCGTGGTTGTATAGCTCGCCATCGAGTACAACTGTTGGGTGAGCAACAAAGAAAGCTTTTAGCTCGCGACGTAGATGCTGAACGTTTTTGAACTTTTTACCGCTGCGACTGAATGCACCTTGCTTTGTGAAGATACAACGCACGCCGTCAAGCTTAGGTTGAAGGAACATAGTTTGATTCCAGTTGATAGCTTTTTTTTGTTGTGCGAATGCAAGCATTGCGAATTTACCTTGTTTAATCGAGTTTATCATATTTGTTTTTAATTATTTCTATTTTTCTTTTTATTATACTAGCTTTTTCGTAGTTTTCTTCTTGTATATACCTATCTAATAAGCTTTGTAATCTTATAAGCTCTAGATCTAGCGTTTGCTTATCGAGATCATCTTGGCTTTCTATTATGAAGTCTGACTTATCGCCTTGATTCTCAAAGACTAGATGCACTTCTGATGATACATTGAATATAGCTTTTACAACTTTAGTTGCTACTCTTATAGCTAAATCATCCATTTGTTTGTCTGTCATATATATTATCCTATTGAGTTCGTATTTAGTTTGTAATTATCTTGCGTTCCAGTTTGCTAATGATTGTAAAAACTCTACGCCTGTCATTTCCTCTTTTTCAGGCTCATGATCACCATCGTATTTCTCAATCAGTTTATCAGGTTGACCTACAAAAACTACTTTGTCTTGCCATACATCGTAGATCGATATAAAGACCTCAGACGTATCGTTTTTAGGGAAGATAGTATAGATATACTCTTGACCCATATCGACCTCAGAGATAGCTAGAAGTTCAATCTTGTCCATGACTTCAAATACGTTTACAAGCTCAATTGCAAACTCACTTACGTTTTTATCTTTAATGTTATTGCAAACTTTAGCAAGGTCTACGCCTAATCCCGCAGGATATCCATCCCAATGTTTATATATATTAAAGAAAGCTTTATCTACGTGATTATGTGCTTGGTCGTAAGCCAAACCTTCTTGTCTTGGTATTATTCTTATTAGTGCTCGTGTTGCCATTATGTTATCGTTTGTTGGTTTAAAATGTGTAGTATTACTTGTCTAGCGGTGCCTTGGATGGTCTCTTGCGTGCCTTGTGCGTTTCCGTACTGTAGAACATATAAGCTAGGTTTATGTGGTCTAGGAGGCGGACTATATTTATTGCCTGCCATTATTCTGTTAGATTAGATTTAAACCATTCTCTTGCTTCATCTAGGTTTTCTTGAGGAAAACTTTCTCTATAGCCATTGTATATATAATTTACTTTCATATCTACGTTAAGTAATTTAATGCCGTTGGTTCTTTCTAAGATTTCGATTTGCTCTTCTGTCATATTATGTAGTTGTTTCGTTTAGTAGTGCCATGTGATTCCATATTGTTAATTCTCTACGCTTAAAAGATATCTGAGCGTCAATCATATCTTGAGTATAAGCAAAATAAGGTTTTTGTATTGCTAAATATTCTAAGCTATTTTCTAGTGAGTTGATTTTTGCAAAGCATTTGTTTGCTGTTCTGTCTTTAATTTCTATATCTGTCATATTGTTTTATTTTATTATCCATTAGTACTCGTATTTACTCTGTAGTTGGTCTACTAGGGCTCGAACCTAGACTCTTCTGGACCAAAACCAGACGTGTTGCCAGTTACACCATAGACCACTGCCGTTAGCCTATATAAGTTAATCCTTTGTGGTTAAACCAAGCTTTAACGCCTGGAGTTTCTACTACTTCGCCATGCTCATCAATGTCTTCACATGATCTGTAAGCGAATGTTGGAGGTAGATCGCCTAGCATATAGCCTTTGTAGCTTTTACCGTTTAATCTTACTCTTGTTTTGTTTACTTGTTTGAATTTATTCATTTGTACATTTTTTACATTTACACGGTATCCATACAGAGTACTTGCACATTTCATCAGGTTTTGGAGTAACTATTGCTAGCTTGTATTTAATCGTGTATTTCATATTTATATTTCTTTATTCTATTATCCTATTGTACTCGTATTTACTTTGTAAATAGCTCTCTGTCTTTAGTGTCATTAAAAACCCATAAGTTACCTTTTGAATGTGTTCTACGCGTTCTAGATTTGATTCTATCAACTTCCATAGACTGTTCAAACTCTTTTTGTGTAAAGCCTTGACAGTGATTGCCTTGACGCTCTTTATTCCATTGAGCTACTTTGATTCGTTTGTTATCTGCCATGTATTGTTTAAGTTCTGTCATGTTCATATTCTAATTGTTTAAAAGTTCGTATTGTTGTTGTTGTAAATATTGTTGATGTTGTTGTTCTAGCTGTATATTATACTGTGCTATTATATCTCTATTCCTCTTCATTAGTAAACGCTTCAAATGATTCTTCATCCATTTCACTTCCAAGGTAGTTTAGCATATCGTATTCGTCAAACCAGTCTTCGATATCATACACGCAAACTTTAACATATTCTTCACCAAAAATCATCGCATTTAATATTTCACCCATGATTGTATCAAAATCAGGCTTGTAGTAGTATACTTCATTATCGAATTGAAGATTTTGAATGTCTTGCGTTATATAAAATAGCTCGTAGCCGTCAGCTGTATTTAGTTCGCCGATTTCTACATCTGCATGCGAAGGCGTGTCTATAAATTTAATACCTGATTCTTCTTGAAATTTTTCTAATGTTGTCATATTGTTTTCTTTACTATATTATCCGTCTGTGTTCGTATTTACTTTGTAATTTGTCAAGTATTTTATTACCTGCTTTTAATGATATTTCTTTATTTAGTATCATTCTAAATATTAGTTTTCTCAATGTTTTTAATTTTCTTTAGCTCTTTTTCTACTGCGGTTCGAGACATTTTACCTTCCATTTGTTTTAGTATTAGACTTGTTACGTCTACGCCATTATATATTGCTTGCATTATCCTAATTTTAGTATTGTTTCGTTAAATGTTTCTTCGTTTATTTTACCTGATAAGAACAAATCAATTAGTTCTTGTGTTAAATTTAGTTTATCTTCTATTGTCATATTATGCTTCGTTTAATTCTTTTTCCATTTGCTCCCAGTTTGGCGTGTCGATATGATCTGTTATGAAATCGTATAGGCAAGCGAATGCTGATTGAGCTACGTTATTCGGTCGACCATATAAGTCATGCTCGTCAAAGCAATATTCCATGTTGCCAAATAGTATTGATTCGCAATCGCTAGTGTATATGCATGCGTTATCAACATACTGATGAAGGTAATCGTAAAATTCATCTTGATTGTTTATTTCACCTTCGTGAAAAGCTAACCACACTTCGTCTCTAAAGTTTTCGTGTAAGTTTCGTAGTTCTCTGTTTTCTAAGCTTAAGTATAAATCCATATTGTTTGTTTATTATATTATCCGTTTGTATTCGTATTTACTTTGTAAGTATGTGAGCAAAAAACTCTGATCTTACTACGTCTGTATTAGTCCATTCATTAAATGGATTGAATGATTCTAAGTAGAAATTAAATAGATCTTCCTCGTGTCCTTCTAGTACTAACGTATCTAATCCGTCAGCGCTCGCATACGCAACTAGTTTTACTTTGCGATCATATAATTGCTCTAATGTGTTCTGTAAGTCTACAGTATCTATTTCTATTTGCATAATAATGTTTTTAATTCGTTTTTTAATTGTATAAGTTGTATTCTACTTGTTAAGCAAAATCTACTGCGTGTAGATAAGTAACTTATGCGTTTGCGGTATTCTTTTTCCATAGTTTAATTTCTTTTAAGCATTCTTGTAAGCTAATACAATCAAGGTCGTAACCTTTTTTGATTAGATAGATTTCAAATTTCTTGTCGTATATGTTATTCATATTAATATTATCCGTTAGTTATCGTATTTAGTTTGTATTTTACCAGTTTTCTATTGTACATTGTGTGCATAAAGGCATTTCGTGTACAGCATTTGTATAATACTGGCTTTCATCTTCGCTTAAAGGTTCGATGCAATAACTGCAAGTTGTAATTTTTCTCATAATGAATTGTAAATTCTTAGTAATTCGTTTCGCTTATTCGCGCTGAGGTTTGTTTTTAACATACCTAATATTAATTGCTTAGTCATATTAGTAAAAGTCTTGTCTAATCCAGTTGTTAATAATTCTGCTAACTTTTAAACGATCGCTTCTGTCTAAAGATAAAAAGTCTTCGTTGTTTGTAAAACCATTTGTTAAATAGTCATGATTTTCGTAGATTTTACACGCTACGTCGTGATAATTTAATGTATTCATAATTTTGTATTTTAGCTGTGCAGAAAGGAATCGAACCTTTATTTCCCGTTTAACTAAGATGTGACTCGCACGACCTTGCTAAATGTTTACACATTTTCATTAGTTAATATTTTAGAGGCAACTAATTCTATAAAACTCTTTATACTATTATCCATTAAGGATCGTATTTACTTTGTAATTAATCCGTGAACACTCCAGTTTTCATATTCACATATGTCTTCTATTACTATATCTAAAAATTCATCACTTTCATTATTTAAACTTTCATAATCCATATCATTATGTTTTGCTTCTTTAACATAATTCCAAATCCATTCTACTTTATCATTTCTTAACATAATTTTCCTATTAATAATTCATTAAATATTTTTGTTTTTACTTTTTCAAATGGCAAACCAACTCTGCGAGCTACCTCCTGCAAGATTCTAATACTAGGTTGATGGGGTAGGAGGTATTTAATTTGATCTATACTACAGTTGTTTTTTGATAGTATTTCGTCAATACATTTAGGAACAACATCTATGGCAGTTTTATACACCTGTGAGCCATTCATTTTAAAATAATGTTCTCCACCATTAAGGGTGTCATTGCTGGCAGGTTTCTCTGATCCACCCGCTGGTATTGTGAAATGTTCTTTTCCTGTACCGTCTGTTTTTAAAATAAAATCCTGAAAACCTTTGTCTTGTGTAGTATGAGAGAGTACTAAGGCGCCAGCGCCATCTCCAAAAAAGACAGCATCTCTTCTGTTCCAATCTGTAATGGTAGAAAAGGTGTCTGCGCCTATCACAAGTGCATTTTTATACATTCCAGATTTAATGTATTGTACTGCTGTAGCTGTAGCAAATAATGCTCCAGAACACACTGCTGAAATACTGTCTCTTATACACATCTCCGAGCC
>OJEE01000153.1_pt1 | contig 13329 bp, 8 predicted proteins | sample 1593231 | NCBI WGS metagenome assembly OJEE01 (sample SAMN05416702, study PRJEB24817) | seawater metagenome | isolation source: Sea water | place: Canada:Atlantic | collected 2013-07 | reverse complement strand
ATTCTGACCCGGCGACTGCTCGATCGCCTCCTTCATATGGATCAAATTCTGACCCTGCGACTGCTTGATCGCTTCCTTCAACATGCCATACGTATTCATCAGTGTCGTATTCCTCAAGAGGGAGGGCCAAATCTCCACCACTGGTCTGATTCATACGTTTTAGACTAATGTCTCCTGCTACAGGACTTGCATCATGAAAGTAGTCATCATCATTACAAGCATAAAAACCCTGATCATTTTCATCGAAAAAATTATCTTCTTCAAAAGACACGCTGTTCACTATCTTCTTTTTCCAAGGAGTGATGTTCCTCACTTTGTGGAACACCGGCTCTGAAACCATTTTATACAATTCACCTTGGGCCAATCCAAAACTCAAAGACCCATCCTCACGAAGATATACTGCCACCATAAGTGACCAAGTGTTGTCTGACTCTCTGCCAAGAACAACGGCATAACCATTTGGAAACACCAAAAAACTTTTTCCTAACGATTCGTTAAGAAATGCACGAAATCCACCACCACTCAATTCTGGTAATGCCAATAAAAAATCTTTCGCACCATTTAACATTTGAAGCAACAAGTTGAAATCATCTCCTATGGTAAGTTCAACATTATTCGGATCATCAAAATAAAATCCGAGAGTACCGTCTACACCGACGATGGACCCATCTGCGGTTATGATCCTACATTTTGACTTTTCTAATACTAGATTATCATGTCTCAATGCCATGGTAGGACCCACACATACTGCCGCGCAAGAATCGAGAAGCATTTTTACAACTGCTATTGGGGTCAACTGTTCCACTCGTGAAACATTAGCCGTTGTTCTCGATTCACCGCCAGCGCGGCTGTTTCAGGGTCGATAGCCCCGCCCCCCACGACCATAGGCTCCTCTACCTCTGGTATTGGCTTGTCGCATTTTAGACTGATGTATCATACGTCTGTAGCGATTGAGCTCCGCTTGATCGTTTGAACTCATAATAGTACCCGGTTGTCCACTTTGTGGTGCAAACCCTAGTACGCTTCCTGCCGAATTCGCCCTTGAGGGAGTGTACGTCATCTCCGACGCCAATGAACTGTCTGATTGCCCTGAATGGAAAAACTGTGTCGATGGATCGTCTTCCTCATTCTGTTGTCCACTACTCCAGTAGACTGAGTCAGGTTGTGTGACTACTTCATCCGAATCTTGTCCGCGTGCTATCAATTGATTCACTCGTTCATAGACTTGCTGCTGCTCTTTGTGCATTTCTTGTTGTCGCAACTGCTGCGACTTCATCAAGTTGAGTAAATCTTGCACGTTTGCATTAGATGTCTGCTCCACATTGGTGCCCACTACCGCAACCCTTTGCTGCGACTGCTGCTTTGCCTTCGGAATTTTATTCAGATCTATTTTCCCATCTGCATCCAAGGATTCTTTGAGACATTTTACAGCACCTGCTGGCCAATGTTTCTGTAATTTCAACTCACTGCCCTTTTTCTCAAGAAGCTGATTGACAATGCATTTGTCCAGACCGCAATTTTTAAACACTCGACCTGAGTAGTCCGTTCTAGAGCAAGGTTCTTTTTCCCCATCAACCAAGCCCGGACAGTGCGTATCTGTGTTGAGATCGCCATTTGGGGACCCCAACATGAATGCCTCCACCGTCGGCAGGTACTTCTCCGCCAAACGTCCCAGATTCTCATCACTCATAGCGAAAGTCTCTCCATCGTTTTTGAGAATTGGAGTGAAACCAGATGTTCGATTGCTTGGTCGATTTGATTTGCCGCCGCCACCATTTTTTCGATCATTGCGATTGCGTTGGCTGTCAGCTTTGCCCTCCTTCTTCTTATCATGAGACATTTTTGAATCGTTCTTGTGACCCGCCTTCATTTTCATAAGCTCTTTTTTTCTGTCATCGGACATGGGCATGAAGGCTATGGCATTTTGGATCATCTTCTTCTCAATCTCACATAGATCTACCCACTCTTTGGGATGCCCTTTCTTCCATTTTTGCACTTTTTTCCCTAATCCAGGAGTCTTACCCTCAATGCTATCGAAATATAATGAAAGCACTTGATGAATAGCAAACTTCACAGGTATCGAGACCTCATTGTGCACCCTGCTGCATTTGCAATCTGGTTCCTTAAACCACAACGCATCAACACAGATCTCCGGAGAGTCAGCCAACTTGCATATCTTTGTTAGCAACTGTTGAGTTATAATCTCCTCAGGAGATTCCGATCCGGAATCCATTCGCTTTTTTGCGCTCATCGCACTTCGTATAGGGGTTTCATTTTGACCATCATTGCCAGACTTCTTTTTCGGTTGTTTTACCATCTTGAAGTCAGCGTATCCTTCTGAAAAGAAATTATTCTTATTTTCAAATATGACAATTTTATTCAACACCTTGTATAGGTCTTGTGCCACTTCCAGCAACAGTATGAGAGAATCCGACGCGTCCCAGTGCTTCTTTAGCAATGTGCCCAAATTATTGACGTACTCAGGAACTGTAGCATATGATAGATGATACATCACAAATATTGCTTTTGTGTCATCACTTACTGTTTCCTCTAGTATGCCTCGGTAGTCTTTCATAACAGACAACTCTCCGGAGGGATTTTTTCCATCCATGTCTACTACGTCCGGATGAGTTTTGAACCATACCGATGCTACATCTATGTCATTTATTGGGATACCCATTTCATCCGCTCTCCTCACGAATTCACGACAGAGCTGTAGAGTCTCGAGGGAGGGTATGTAGCGTTCTTGCTGTTTGAACATCGTGTGTACTGCAACTACACAAACGTGACTGTCAATGTCACTGAGTTTTTTGTACAGTTGTTTAAGCGACCTCCGCTTCTCCTCCTCATCTGTCACCCCATCATCCATATCCATTATTGCTTGCAGCATGAAAGACAACGTCGGTGGACATCCACTCCATAAGCTGATTGGCGAGCAGACTGTATTGTCCCAATATTTCTGAGCATTCTCTTGAATTTTCAATTGAAATTGGTAGATTTTTTCCGGGTGCCCATTATTTTGAGCGGTGCTGAGTATCTTATCTATCATATCTACTACTCTCCATTCCATCCCTACGCCTTGTAGGAAAGCCAGGGTTCCTGAACAAAATGAAATCGTTGTCATGCATCGTGGATCTCCCACATCTCTTCGCTTCAACGCAACCCGTCTCGCTTCGTGATAAAGTTCGTTCACTGCTTCATGAACTGGGGTATGAGGACGAATATGTAACGATACCAACATGTTGCTGTACATGGCCTGACCGATTTGTGAAGACACCCCTGTCAACTTCCCTTCGCGCGCCTTTTGCTGCGATTTGTCCCAATGCAAATCAGTTTCTTTCGCATTGGCTGCTCCATATTCAATATCTTTCTGAGAATTTCCATCAGATGATGTTGTTTGGTACCCTGCTTGCGCAAATATGCGCTTCGATTGCATCTTGGCAAACAGCACCCCAACGTGTGTACTAAGGTCTTCATATGATACATCATCCCAACTTGAATTTACACCTTCTTCACTTGGACAAAAAATGAATCCATTGCCGAAATCTACGAATTTTTTCATCTTGATAACAGCTGCGTTCATCAGTGTCTTCCACTCATGTTTTTCTAATTGCTGTTCCATTGCCAACTTTGCAGCGACGTTGTCATCATTGGATACATCCATTTCCGTCACTTCTTGTAATTCGGTAATATATTTCTCATGGGTCCTTTGTTTAAGTCCTAGAGAACTCATCGCTTCCTTTATTTCAGTCACTAACACGCCGGTTGCGAAGACGTATGGCTGCTTTGCCGCATCATAGTGTTCCTGTCTCCAATCTTTTAAAGGTAGGAAGGCAAGATCCTTTTCTCGAACCTCTTTTATGGTCTCAGTTTTTGAGAGTCCAGCACTGCTTTTTACCGTCTGTTCGAAGTACGATACCCATTGCTTTCCAGCAAAATGAACAATAATATTTTGTAAATCTTCATCGTCAATGACCTTCCGGACCATCTGTCCTTGTGGAGAGGGTTTGAGGCTTAATCTCATCAACATCGGGTCAACCTTTACAATATGTTTCATGCAAGCGAATTCCGTCTTGCTGGTGCCCGTTTCTCCATATTTGCCTTTCATTGAATCCAGCACTTCGCTGGGAAAAGACTTCATGCCTGAAAACTTCTCCGCAAAATATGTATGCGGATCTAGCTTCTTTTTGTTCTGATTTTGCCCCTGTTCAGAGTCAAAATATTGCAAAAGATATTGCGCACATCTGTTTTGATCTCCAAGCAACGCGTTATACTTAAACAACATCTGATGCAAGAGCTTCAACATATACTTTGGTCTGTTGATTGCTTTTGCTAGGAGAATATATTGTTCTCCCGTCAGCGGATCCGGTTGGAATTCGTCCGAAATGCTCGCTGGCAATAATTTCCATTTAAGAAATTCTTCATCATTAGCCTCTTCGGCTGCCATCGCGATAAGCTGTTATTCCAACTATAACGAAACTCCACTCGCGCCCATGTAATAATAAAATATTAATACTCCGGTATTGATATCTAAATATAATCCCAGATCTTTGCCGTTAACCTCGGTATCAGTCACCGAGCAATCGGAAAAGCGGCTTTTGCAATGGCACTTTTCTTGGCTTGCAAGGTCGAGAAAAATCTCGACTTTGCGCTTTCAATTTTCTTTTTCTCGTGAATTTGTTTATGCACCTGGCAATATTCACTTCGTCAGTTAGAGCACTATCGGTGCTGTGACATGAACAACAAACACAAACCTGGCAATATTCACTTCGTCAGTTAGAGCACTATCGGTGCTGTGACATCACAAAGCCAGTTTGGTTTGGTTTGATCCAATTACATAAACTCATTTTGCTTCATACTATTTTCTTCTTTCTGGGTTGATCTTCTTGCTTTAAGATACCAATCAATTTGAACCATTCGTTCTAACCCAGAGCAACTACTTATTTCTTCATTACTGCTCCATGCCTTCGAGGAGAGGAGACAACGCTTCGTTGATTTTCTCCTGCAATGCAATTTGCATCACCATGGAACAGCGCTTTTACATGCTTTACTCAGTTTCATCGAACTCCTATCGATAACAATGCAATGACTAATTTTATCATTGAAACTGAGGTTCGTCAACTTAGACGATATGACTTCTTGGTCATTCTTGATCATAGCGGCACTTGCTGGACTTCTTCGTCAGCGCCACTTCCAGACATGTTACGATCATTGTCAAAACACGTCTTACTTCGACATCTTGTCAAAGGCTGCAATACAGACAAAATTCCCGAACGCTTTGCTCGAGATACTGCAGGCTTGCTTCTTCATATCGCTTCTTAGCGTTCCAATATCAACAGATTCGATGGCTGTTGCCAGATGTCTGATCCGACTTGATCTGATTGATATCTATCATAGACTTATCTAAAAACATTCACGACCGGATTATCGTGATTATTTTCTTTTGTTGCGTCGATTTTCTTTTCTCTAGAACGAGGGATAGTGCAGTTATATTCAACCACACTGCTAGATAGTAAAGTACGTCATCAGGTATACATATACCGCGGGATCGCGCCGATATAGATATATCGCGCCGATATCAAAAATACCCGATTACACCCCTCTTCAGTTGACGCTCGGCTCCGGGTTTCAACTGTCAACACAACACCTTCGATCATTTTGAACTTTTTGTTCCACATGCTTGATTCTGAGGTCATATCACCAAGATTAAATTGTGCACTTCTGGCAATATGAGATCGACCTGTTATCAGAATTTCATAGTAAGCATTAGGTTTCTGAATAGCCTTGGCCATGGCTTAAACAGATACCATTGATTCAAGTATTATTTCAAATCTTATCATTGATTCGGAGCTTTCCTCCGATTGCGGACCTCTCTCGTTCCGTTTACTTAGTCCAACTCATTTTTCAAATTCAACAAAGCAGCACGTAGCCGGGAGTAATCTTCTTCTTGAAGAACCTTTGTGAATATATCTGAATCATTTTTCTTTGATTCTACATGTTCAAATCGAACCAACAAATCGGCTACTTGTTCTCTGAGCCAGGATAATCTGTATCCCATATAATGCGAACCTTTATGATTCTTATCGTTTTGAACGCCTTCCACCCAGACAGGCCTTCAGCATTTGGCTGCTCTCCATGGTTGACCTGAAAGAACTGGCGAGCTGTTGTTGTATACATTTTCCTTCGATCATGCCAAGCGAGTCACTAGCTAGAATCGCTGTCGCTGTCCCATTCCTCTTCACTCATTTCAATATGTAAATCATCCGAGTCATCGCTTCCTACTGTCCCTTCGGAATCATTTTCATCACCATGTTCGCTTCCAGAGTCATCTTCTAAGCAGCTTTCGCTTCCCTCTGCAACTCCAAGATAGTTGGGGAAATCATCGTCAGCAGGCAAGACGTACCAGCTACTGGCTTTGTTTGGATTTTCAATTACAAGACTGATTGAAACAATGCTCTGCCGTGCTATGACGAATATGTCCTCTGCTAAATTCGATTCTTGAAATCGCAGTAGGTTGCGGATTTTCATCTTTGTTGTGTCTAAACACTGAACAATTGCATAGATTACCTTCTGCCCTTTGACCTGAACCGTGAAAAATGCCAGGAGCTGTGATGGGATAACCAGCGAAGATCCAAGGCCCTCTCCTTCAAACTCCACATTCACCCAGTCTCGGATTTTTTCACTTGCATGTACTGTTATTGATTCCCCATCATTCTTCAAAGTGCAACTAGGCTGGCAGCTAATCCTGCCGTTACTACCTAGAACGCCTACTGCTTCCGCAGCTTCAATCTGGGAATCTGCTCGCAGGTTTAAGGCCTCGATAGCAAGCTTCCCGGTATCTGTAAATAACGCAGCTCCTTGTCCATTCCATGTCCCAGCATCTACCGTAAACATCTCTCCATACACTCGATCCCTAGTGAAAATTACGTTTCTGTCGTTTTCACTATTCTTCATTTCATTGGAAGCTGCATGAGACTTCCGTGCCATTTTCAAAGCCCTTTTTAACATGCTCTTCTCTTTGGCTAAGTCGGTTAATTGCTGAACGAGCTTTCTCATCTGCCGTTGGGTCGACCGTGACGGCTTTTTCACCCATGTTATATGTCCGTGTTCGAAATGCCCCGTGTCAAATACTGCCAGAGGACCAAGTTCCTTGATGAAAAATGGATAATGGTATTGGAGGTGCCTTTTCGGATATCTATCGCCGCTTGGTATCAGCGCTCTAAATGCGCGCTTGTGGGTTTCCGTTTCCAATTTTAAGGCCTCCTTGAGTGCCGAGATGTCCGATCGGCGGATGCGTTTTTTTTTTAGCAGAAGTCTGAGTTGTAGTTTACATAACAGGCCCCGTATTATTTTGTTACGTTTTCTACCATCAGGTACAATTTCCCTGTCTTCAACCAGCGCTATTGCCACCACAAGCGCTAGTTTATGATAGTCAGTTGAGTTCATTCGTGAGGCGTTTGTACAGCCCCCCCAGAATGGCTTCACAGCGTCAGTAAAGCGACTCAAACGCCCCAGCGTTGGGCTCATTCTACGGATCTTCTGGTCAAGTGCTTTCCGGCTCTTCTTCGGGATTTGTGCCAAAGAAGCGCGCCCTGCAATCTACATGGCGTACGAGTAATATCTCAGAGATATGTTTTCTTAAGATCTTGAGTGGGTCTTGAGTATTGTGACACGATAACTATACAAAAAACATACTAAGACCATCTGTGTAAGAGGCAGCGAATTCACTATGATAAGGTTCTGGTTACTACAGAGAGCATTACCTTCTGCTCACCACCTTCGTGTGTATGCAGTACATCCGGGGGAAACATGATGCTCTTGCCTTTCCCGTTTGTATCTCCCATTGCATGTGGGTGCGCTGCGAAAGGACAATACCCTCCTTTGATGCTGTTTTGCTTCAGCTCTTCTTTGCTCGCTCGAAGTCTCACTGCTGTATCTTGTTCAGCGGTGCGAAATAAGCCAGTCTTTGGATCTTTTAGTAAGTCATCGAACGATATCAAGCATATACGACAAGGCCTCTTACAGTTCCAGCCGAGACTGTGGTGTAAGAGCTCATTCGCAGCCTTCGTATCGTTAGCGAAACAGTGAACAGCAACCTTCGCATAATATACCATTTTGTCGTCAAAAGGCACCAAGGCGAGAGGCTCGTTTTGTGTAGCCTCAACTTGCCGAAAAATGATGTCAAGGCATCGATCATTAATTGTTGTCTTGATTTTAGACATCCCTTTGCCCTTTTCTGCAATACTGGATGTTATCACTGGGATATACATTAGGATGGTTTTGGCTTCATCAAGAACCATTGTTTCCAAGGTAAAATTAGCGAGTGTCATCATAACTGGGCATGCAACTAAATTACCATGAACATCACAGTGTGAATCGTCGATGAATAATACGAGCTGAACAGGGAAGTCGGACTCCTGAATATCAGCGAAAAGAAATGACTGCGTTCGCTTGAATTTATCAGAATGACACGCCTCAGAAATACCGACGGTTGACGTCTCAGCGCGTAACTTTACAGTGTCACGACTTCCTACCGCTTCAAGCACTTCACTAATCGCGGATCCAAGGGACCTAAATTCGACGTCTATGTACCAATTGTCTTTCGATAACCCCATTGTCTTACCATCAGTCAGCTCAATCCGCTCCTTTTGCCATTCGACGTCACCGAACATCTTCTTAGCTCTTGTTATTGTTGAACGTGGATGTTGTAGCCCACTCAGATCCGTCTCTGCGCTCTTTATGAAATCAATTAAGTCTTTGCTCTCTCGTCGCGTGAAGCCCCACTTGCTCGCTAACTCCGCGAAGTTTAGATTATCCATCAGCTGATTGGTAACGAGGAGGTCAGATTTTCCATCACACGCCTCAGAAATTACCTGCTCATATCGAGCTAATGGCTGTCCTTTACTTAAAATCTCAACAGCATGATTCCAGTGGACTTCTTCTGCGTCCCACTCTATTCGTGTCTCGGACAGATCCAGAGGAATATCTGCGTAATCATGCAACCAATCATCCACAAGCGGCGTCGGCGTATCATTATGCATGTTTTCTGCGTTCTCATCATTATCTTCATGATCTTGGCTGAGGTCGTTGTCGTTTGTGGCAAATCCTTGAAGTAACGATGCACTGATGGAAACGGTCGGTATTGTGCACCTAGACCAGTGCTGCTGCAGAGCGCTAGTGTTCATAAACACTCTTCCGCATTTAGAACAAGCGCTGTCATTTCCTCGCGATCGCTTTACCTTTACACCGCCCCTCGGTGCAGTGTCTGTTCGCTTTACAAAAACATGTACGACCCCGTTGTAGGTATACATGTACAGGTACTCAGCATCTTCTAACGCCTTACCCATTTGCGTGTACAAGATCAGCAGCCATCTGGGGAGCCCTATTTTGTCTTCAATTTCCGTCTTCAAATCGTAGACAGTAGACTCAATATGGACGTCAACGGTATGTTCTCCCATCGGTATTTGCCCGCTCAGTAATACCTTTATTGCGTTGCCAATCCCCTATATCATCGTTCAATGGACACACGGAAGTTTAATCATGTGGTCGTTAAAGTGAGTTACAACCAAAGGAGTAAAGTTCTGTGCACCTGGTCACGTACCATTCTCTGTGCAGTTGTTCTGTGCTTTCGGCTAAGTACTCCACGGATTGTACTCTGTATAAGAACACTGGCGGCAGATTTGACGTCGTCCGCAGGACCACCTAGAAGCAACAGAGGTAGAGAATAAATGTTAGCTACTCGTGTAGAAGATGAAATGAACATAGATACGCTGAGTAAAACAACGGCGATAATCGTCCTTAACCTGTAGGAGGTTAATATCCCAAGGTATGGGAACATCCGGTTAGTAAGCCAGGTCTGAATCATTGGCCCCGTTTGATATCCATGCATAGTATGATACTAAAAAGCAGCATATTGAGTTCTAGGAGCCCCAATGACAACAACATAGCGTACGGTGATGCGTAGTTTTTTTGCATGTACTGGATCAAGTCGTTGAGACACTTGTGTTGGTCCTTTGCCGATGAGATCTGGCCATTATCCTTCACTGTAAACCCGGTTTGTACCCCCGCAATAAGGATCGCCTCTTCCCACGTCATTGTTTCAGTTACCATAACTTTCACACCGCCGAATAATAAAGGGCGTAGAACATCAAATCTAGGGTAATAGCCAATCACCCAGTTGGTTCCATAATGCGTGTGGCCCATTGGTTTAGGGTATCCAATGATGTTTGTGTTACAGAGAGCTGGAGCCGTTTCATATAAGGCTTCTTTTATGTCCAGCATGGACGCATACGAAGGTTGGGAACGGTGGAGGAGCGCGGTTATTTTCTTGATAGGTATTTTCCTTAATTTCTCAACTGCCCCCGGTTCACGTGCAACAGCAAGCATTGCGGCTGGACCATGTCTCCCCATCATATTAGACTTTCTTATTTTTTGCAAGTCGTCAAGTTTATCGTGAGTCTCGTTAACTCTTTCAAGGGCATCTATGAAGGTAAAGGCTTGACTGTGGACGTAGTACACAAATACTCTCCGTAATTTGATAATCTTGATACCGATAAAGATAAATAAAAACGCAGCATCGAGTGTGAGATCTGACGATAAGATGAGTATTTGCCATTCTATGTCATCCGGTCGGTACGGTATGTCTCTGCAGTCAGCATTAAAAAGCCCTCTGATGGCGCAAAAACAATGGTATCGAAACCTATTCATAGTTTCATCTGCTAGTAGGTCGTCATCATCGATTAAATCAAGGACATCATCTTCATCAACACGCCGGTGCCGAGTTGTTCCATCACCATATGTAAGAATGTGGTTCTGTTCTTCCGCATTGTATCCAGTTACTACACCCATGTCGTCAATAAATCCATCATGATACATTGGGATTTTGCGTGTCATACTTGGTGTCAGTGGGTATATGAGATCGTCGGGTCCTAACTCTACATATTCAGGTTCCTTACTGTGGGTCTCATCATATACAATCATGTGCCGTCCACGTTTGGGACAATATGATTTACAAAAACCCTCGAATGTGCCTTTATTCCATTGAATACGAACGTTGTGGCCGACTACTTCCAATGGGTCGAAGGTACCTTGAAGAGCAGGATGGTAATAGTGGTGATCTTCGGTATACTCAGGCCCTCCAGCGCTGCCTCCTCGATCGTTATGAGAATCCTAAATCGGTAGTGCCCACGATGCAGAATAAGGGCTGGAATTGGTAATTACGCCAATCTTCCCCCAGATAATACCCACCTCCCTCAATCATCCTAAGAGTCAAACTAACGAAGGAGGGTCGGGTTAATAAAAACATAACAAAAACAAACCATCCTATCAAGGGGTTATTATTAGATAGACCAAACCCACGGTTCTAGCTCTAGTCCCAGATCCATGATTTATAAAGTGCTGGTATTGTACAATTTGACGAATAGGGCAACTCCATTTTTTTATTTTTGGACGAAACTGTTTTTTCGGTTTCTTATCTCGCATTTGAAGCATGCTGCGAAGCCGATTGATCGCTTGAGGCGGAAAATGATCATTTCAGTTTTCACCAAAAAAACAGGAGTATTTCATAAAAAAGTTTAGATCTGGGACATTGAGCTTGAACCGGTTATGATTTAAATACCCTTCATATATGAAATAAAGCCGGTGTTAATTCTGTTCGCTCCCCATCTATCTAATAATGACTCCTTGATCCTATTCCGTTTGTTAGGTCCATTAGACGTCGTAAAAGCCAAAAGCAGTTACTTTGATATTGGGAATTAGTTAATACCCTTACCATGTCCATCATATAATAGCCATTCTCCATCGCTAGTAGGCTATCCTCCATAGATGCTGTTTTTCGTCGGAGGCTCTGTACTCCGGTTTTGACGGCGTCTATCATCCAATCGAGACCCCACCCCCTCACAGGTTCTACGGTCTCCTCCTAATTACACGTTAGCCAACAAACGTGAAATTGTGAATACAATAGACTTAGCAACGACGGTGTCAACGAAATGAACAACTAGTAAACAACCATACCGCATTGGGCGGCGGGCTGAGTGTCCATAAATCGTGAAACACATCCCTGAACTTACTCTTAGCAGTTTCAAGAGGGTCATTGCAGTGATCGGTCCCCTCCGTGCGTCGTTCTCTTTCATGGTGCAATATAAGTTCGCTTATTTCCGTTTCATGGTTATCCTGAGCAAGTTTCAAAGTGTATTCAATTTCATTGCTGTAATCTGACTGCGCGAAGAGTTGGCGTTCTATGCTCTCATATTCTGCCTGAACAAGTTCCAGATTTCGATTCGCTTCAGCATAACATACGCGAAGCTCGTCGTTTTCATGGGTCAAAGCCCCCTTCGCAATGACATATGGGAGTACGTCGAAGTCCTGTGGTACTGGTAAATGCTCACTTGATGTTACCGCTGTCTTCGCCACTACTAATCTCGTCATTGACTGTTGCATATATACATGCACATAACCTGATCCCACTTCCTCTCCAAGAATTGCCAGCCACGTTCCGACTTTAACGAGTTGTCCTGCGACTAGAGGCCAAACAGAGAAGGTCGGTTGCACTCAGTTTAAAATACAGAAAGTCTCGGGAAAAAATACACTCAGGTTACCTGTAGGCAGAAATTTCAACCCATTATAGACGACTTGGGTATTTATCGCTTTTAGGGCCACAGCCACGAAATGCGTGTTGCTACCATAATGGGCGAGCATCGACGCTAGATTCGCTACTCGTGCACATGCATCCTTTCTTTGAAAAGGTGTAACACCACTTACGGGAAACGATGCGTACACTACTGGAACGCTTGACAAAAATTTGACTATGTCACTAGCATGGAATTGCCTCAGAGCTACTCTTACACTTGAACGCAATGGATGATTCTTTACTTCTGCACATTTGCCGCATACCCATTGCGACCCACACGGCAGTCCAAATCCTGCATGATCTAAACATTGCGTTGCCAGAGCTACACCAACAATGTGTGAGCGGGTAATATGCCGTATAGCACGTGCATGTACCACCCGCGAGGAGCCGTCTTCGGTCGTTTCTCTGCAGATTATACAGAATTTTTTATTTTCTGTTTGTACCGGCAGCGACATGCGTCCTATCTCTAGGGTGGAGAGCGATAAATCGCAATCCTTGTGGGGCCGACAGTAACGGTCTTGGAAACACGATGGGTTTCGTAAAAGTAGAATTAAATAGGACCTTAGTTGCGTTTTTTTTTCTATTTATGACGTAAACTATTTTTTATTAACCAACCTGAACTAACCGTTATGTTTTCTGGAAATATTTTCACAACCAAGCTGGTAAGTTCCTTTCCTGTCTCTTATACACATCTGACGCTG
>OJEE01000146.1_pt1 | contig 13743 bp, 15 predicted proteins | sample 1593231 | NCBI WGS metagenome assembly OJEE01 (sample SAMN05416702, study PRJEB24817) | seawater metagenome | isolation source: Sea water | place: Canada:Atlantic | collected 2013-07 | reverse complement strand
ATCTACACCTCTCTATTCGTCGGCAGCGTCAGATGTGTATAAGAGACAGCTTCTATTTCTAAAATAAAAAATGAAAGCAATTTAATAAATGCACTTGCAGGAGCTCATTTGATTAGCGAATCTATTCCAGAAAATTTTGATTTAAAAATTAAAGTCTTAAAAGAGGTTGAGTCTCTTATTGGCAACAATGCCATCTTGACAACCAATACATCCAGCTTATCTGTAACAAAAATGAGCCAGCAACTTAATTCAAGCACGCACTTTGCAGCAATGCACTTTCATCTAGGATCACGATTAATTGACCTAGTAAGAGGTGTTAACACCTCAGAAGCTACTATTAAATCTTTAGTAGCTTTTGTTGAGAGCATTAATGGCCACCCTCTTGTATTAAAAAAAGAAAGTCGGGGCTATGCCTTAAATGCAATGCTTGGGGGCCTTTTTAGACAAAGCATGCTGATGGTCATTGAAGGCTTATATTCTATTGAAGAAATTGACGGAGCATGGAAAGATCTGAATAAGAGCCAATTTGGTCCCTTTGGCATGATGGATATGTTTGGCTTAGATGTAGTTAAAGGCGCATGGGATGAAAAAGAAGAAGGCTCATCTCATATTATTTATAAAGAAAAAATCCTTGGATTATTATCTAAATATACAAGCAATGAATCTTTGGGTATGAAAACTGGAAAAGGTTTTTATGACTACTCAAAAGTACAAAATGAGCATGAAAAATCTAATTATATAGATATACAAAAAGATCTACGTATTGGAATTATTGAGTCTGCCTTAGTCCTTTTGGCTGATGATATTTTAGAAAAAGATCAAATTAATAAAGCCTGGATAGTGGGAATGTTACTTGAACAAGGTCCTTTTGATATTTTCAATGCTATTGGAGTTAAAGAATTTAAAAAGCAATATAAGGAATGGCTTTCTAATTTATATATTTCTTCTGAAAATAGTCAAAAAATATCAAAACTTATTAACTATTAAGGCCAGCGTTATTTTTCTGTAATGCTCTCTCAGCTCTATAACTAGACCTAACCATGGGGCCAGAAACCACTTCAAGAAATCCTTTCTTAAGACCAATTTCTCTATAAGTTTCAAATTCCTCTGGGGTTACCCATCTTTCAATTGGAAGATGATTTAATGTTGGTCTGAGATATTGACCCAATGTAAGAATATCAACCTTGTTTTTAATTAAATCATCCATAGTCTCTTCAATTTCCTGATCGGTTTCACCTAAGCCTAGGATGAGACTCGTTTTAGTTAGCACCTTAGGATTAATTCTTTTTGACTCAGCTAGTACATCAAGCGTTTGTTTGTAGCCAGCTCTAATATCTCTTACCGGATGAGTTAGCCTTTCAACCGTTTCAATATTCTGAGCAAATACCTCTAATCCACAATTAACAAGCGTATCAATAGAAGATGAAAGACCTTTAAAATCAGGAGTAAGTGCCTCAACTGCTGTTCCAGGGTTTAATTCTTTAATAAGCTTTACGGTTTGTGCAAAGTGCTCAGCACCTCCATCTTCCAAGTCATCTCTATTCACTGAAGTTAAAACCACATACTTAAGGCCCATAACTTGAACTGCTTTAGCAGTATTCATTGGCTCATCTAGATCTAACCACCCTTTGGGATTGCCAGTATCGACTGAACAAAACTTACAAGCTCTTGTGCAAACTGAACCCATCAACATAAAGGTAGCTGTTCCTGCAGACCAGCACTCAGAAATATTTGGACAGTGTGCTTCTTCACAAACTGTATTTAATTTCTTCTCATTTACTTGGCTCTTAATTTTATGAAAGTTTGGATTGAATTCAGCCTTAACTCTTAGCCATGCTGGTTTTTTTAGGTTTGGTATATGAGAGTAAGGGTTTTTCTTTTGGCCATTTTTTACAGCCTTAACCCCATCTCTATTAATAATTTTTTGTGTTGGTATAACTTCCATGACTAAAATATAAGGCCTAAATGTTTAATGGCAAGTTGTTCAACCTCTTTGATAGAGGTATTTTCTTTGAAATCTTTTATTTGGACTACCTCTAAACCCTCGTAACCGCATGGATTTATATTGGAAAAAGGCTCTAAATCCATGTCAACATTAATACTAATGCCGTGATAGCTTTTACCTTTAGAAATTCTAAGGCCTATGGAGGCAATTTTTTTATCTTCTACGTAAACCCCAGGAGCACCATCAATAAAATTAGATTCTATTGAGAATTCATTTAATAGATTTTTAGTAAAATTTTGAATGCTTTGCACTAGGCTTTTTGGTCCAAGCTCTAGACGCTTAATATCTAACATGAAATAAATAACTAACTGGCCTGGCCCATGATAAGTAACCTCACCACCCCTGTCAGTTTGAATGATGGGTATATTTTTAGCATTTAAGATATGAGATTTATCTGCAGCGGTTCCTAAAGTAAAAACTGGAGGGTGTTCTACAAACCATATCTCGTCATGAAATTGTTCTGATCCTAGATGAGATCTCATGGCATCTAAGGTCTCTTGATAATCACAAAGACCTAGGGATTTAAAGGCAAGATCATTACTCACTAATCGTTTCTAGCTTCAACAAACGCATCTTCGGAAATCTTATGATATGCAGAAACACCGTCTTTAAATTTTTTGTATGATTGATAGACCTTATTTACAGTCTCATCATTTGCAGCATTTTCTTCTAAGATATCGTTAGCAATAACTTTAAATTCTGCAATAACATCATCCGGCAATTTTCTTAATTGAACATTGTGAACGTTTACTAGTTCTACCAAGGCTGTATTATTTCTAGCAGTATATTCATCTAAGATATCCTGGTTAACAGCCTTTGAAGCAGTCTCAATAATTACTTGGAGATGTTTTGGAAGTGAGTTCCAAGCATCGATATTAATAAGCAGTTCGAGCATTGAGCCTGGCTCATGCCATCCAGGGTAGTAGTAGTATTTTGCAGCTTGCTGGAAACCAAAAGTTAAATCATTATATGGACCAACCCATTCAGTAGCATCTATCACTCCTGTTTGCAGAGCTGTAAATAACTCTCCACCTGGAAGTGTTACTGGAATTCCTCCAGCTCTTTTAAAGACCTCGCCGCCTATTCCTGGAATTCTCATCTTTAATCCTTTTATATCATCCAAAGAATTAATCTCTTTATTAAACCAACCGAACATTTGTGTTCCAGTATTTCCAGCTGGGATAGGATAAATATTAAAAGGTTCGTAAATCTCTCTCCATAATTCCAAGCCTCCGCCTCTATTAGTCCAGGCATTTATTTCATCTGCTGTTAAGCCAAATGGAACTCCAGTAAAAAATTGTGCAGCAGGAACTTTTCCTTTCCAGAAGTAACCGCCACTATGACCCATTTGATGAGAGCCACTTGATACAGCATCGAATACCCCAAAAGCAGGCACCTGCTCTCCAGCTCCAAAAACTGTAATTTGCATCTGTCCATCACTCATCTGCTCAACAAGTTGAGCGATTCTTTCGGGAGCCATTCCCAAACCAGGGTAATTTTTAGGCCAAGCTGTAACTAGACGCCATTTATAAGTTTCTTGCTCTGAGACAGCTTCAGTATTTTCAATATTGTCTGAACAGCCAACTATAAGTAGAAGTGCAAGTAAGCATAAGTAATTATTTTTTATCATAGTTTTTCAAGGTTTGCGTAAGCCATAACAAGCCATTTTGTTCCAGCTTTACTAAAATTAATTTGAACTCTTGCTGCCTCTCCCGAGCCCTCGTAATTGAGAACTACTCCTTCTCCAAAAGTTTTATGGGCAACTCTTTGTCCAAGTGCTATCCCTATCTCTTCTTCAAATTCAAATTTCGTTTCTGTGAAGTCTTTTCTATTATAAGGAATATTGGTTTGCGCTCTAGGTCTAATCTCATTTATAAGAGCTTTTGGAATTTCACGTAAGAATCTAGATGGAGGGTTGAAAGTATCTGAACCATGGAGTCTTCTTGATTCTGCATGAGTGATATATAACTTTTCCATTGCTCTGGTAATGCCGACATAACAAAGCCTTCTTTCTTCCTCTAGCTGAGCTGGATTCTCCATAGATCTACCATGAGGAAATAAACTTTCTTCTAATCCAGTCATTATCACTAACTTAAATTCTAATCCTTTAGCCGAATGTAAAGTCATTAATTGAGCTGCATCGTCATGTTCTGAAGCTTGCCTATCGCCTGAGTCTAAAGAGATCATATCTAGATATTGTTCTGCAATTTCTTTAAAAGGCTTATCTTCCTTGATGCTTTGCTCAAAGTTGGTAGTTGCTGAAACAAGTTCCTGTAAGTTTTCTACTCTGGTTTTTCCTTTCTCTCCTGGCTCTTTTGCATGGTAAGCAACAAGACCAGAAGTCTTGATGATTTCCTCCATAAGATCTGAAAGAGGATTCTCCTCTATAAATTCTTTGCATCTAGCAATAAACTCTAAATAAGACCTTAGCCCGGCGCCGCCTCTGCCAGAAATAGCTCCTTCGTCAATGAGCTTAGCGGATGCCTTGATGTAGGAAATATTAAACTGCCTTGCAGTGCCTCTAATCTTGGCAAGAGTCTTTTCACCAACGCCTCGAGTTGGGTTTGATATTGATCGTTCGAATGCCGGATTATCAGAATGATTAAATATAATTTTTAAGTATGCAATGGCATTTTTAATTTCCATTCTTTCGTAGAATCTTTGACCGCCATATATTCTGTAGGGAATACTTGCTCTTAATAAAGCTTCTTCTAATGCTCTTGATTGAGCGTTTGATCTATATAGAACAGCAGCGTCTTCATACATCTCACCTTTGCCCATCCAATCTCTTAAAACATCAGCAACAAACCTTGCCTCATCCTGCTCGTTATAAGCTTGATATAAAACTATTTGTTCGCCTTCTAGTTTTTCTGTCCAAAGGTTCTTTCCAAGCCTATCAGTGTTATTTTCTATAAGGGCATTGGCTGCTCCTAAGATAATATTGGTAGACCTATAATTCTGCTCAAGGCGAACAACCTCTGTATCGTCAAAGGTTTTTATGAAAGAATCTACATTCTCAACTTTAGCTCCTCTCCAACCATAAATAGATTGATCATCGTCACCGACAGCGATAATTGTTGCCTGGTCTGATGCTATTTCAAGCAGCCAGTTATATTGAATAGTATTGGTGTCTTGGAACTCATCAACAAGAATAGATTTAAATCTTGAGTGGAAAAAAGTTCTAACAGAAGGATTGTCTCTGACCACTTCATAGGATCTTAATAGAAGCTCTCCGAAATCAACCAGATTATCTCTTAAACAAACTGCCTCATATTCTTTGTAAATTTTATTAATATTTTCTTTAAAGTGATCGCCGTGATCATCAACCTGGGCACTTCTAAATCCTTCGTCTTTCCATGAATTAATTTGCCACTGACTTTGTCTTGAAGGCCAGGAGGCTTCATCTAAACTCATTTCTTTTGCAATCCTCTTAATGATTCTTAATTGATCATCGGAATCTAAAATAGTAAATCCACTAGTAAGGCCCGCTTCTTTATGAAACCTTTTTAGCATTCTGTGAGCTAACCCGTGGAAGGTTCCAACCCAAGTATCCATCATAGGGGCTTCAAGTAACTCTTCAATTCTTGATCTCATTTCTGCTGCTGCTTTGTTTGTGAAAGTTACTGCCATAATCGTTGCAGGGTTCTTTCTTAGCGCTTCAACTTCCCAAGCAATTTTATGAACAAGTACTCTAGTTTTGCCTGAGCCAGCTCCAGCTAAAACCATAAGATGTTGTTTTTCAGACGTAACAGCTTCACGTTGTTTATCGTTAAGATGTTCTAAAATATGCGATACGTCCATTTAGGGATTCATTTTTTTGCTTAAGAGGGATATTCTAACCTTTATGCCGACTAAATTATTAAGACACATTAAAAATACATTACCTGATTTACGAAAATCTGAAAAAATTGTTGGTGAATTTATTTTGGCAGATCCAAAATCAATTATCACCATGAAAACTGCTGAAGCCTCCTCAGCGATGGGCATCAGCGAACCAACTCTTATAAGATTCTGCAAGGCATTAGGATTCACCGGCTATCAAGAGTTAAAGATTAATCTTTCACAGCAATTAGCAGCAGATGATTATTTTGTGATGTATGAAATTGATCAAAATGACACTATTCATGAATTATGTGAAAAAGTCTTTGATACAACCATAAGTGAAATTCTAAATGTAAGATCTCAAATAGATCAAAATGTTTTATCGGATGCTATTGAGATACTTGCCAATGCAGGTCGGGTTGAGTTTTATGCATTTGGAGGTTCGGCGCCTGTTGCTATGGATGGGCAACATAAATTCTTTAGATTAAAAATACCTTCATCTTATATTTCAGATCCTCACATTCAATTCATGTCTGCAAACTCTTTAGGTAAAGATGATGTTGTAGTTGTGATTTCTCAATCAGGGACAACTTCTGCATTAATTGATAGTGTAAAAATTGTTCGGAAATCTGGTGTTAAGGTCATTGGCATAATGCCTGGGAATACACCACTGGCTAGTATTTGTGATTACCCTCTTGTTATTAATATTGGTGACAACAACCGAATATCTAAACCCCATACTTCAAGAATAGCTTATACCGCTGTAATTGATGTTTTGACAATGGGCGTTGCTCAGCTAAAACCAGAAGCTCAAGACCATTTATATAATATTGCTGACAGCCAAAGATCTTTAAGAGTTAAAGAGTAAAATTAAACCCATCTTCATTTTGTCTTTTTAGACAAAGAATAATTAAACTAGGAAAAAATGGATAAAAGAACAGAAGAGTTTCTTAACGACCCTATATTCCCACTTCTGGTTAAGATGTCAGCTCCGAATACGGTTGCTTTTTTCATTCAATCAATTGTGGTTCTTGCTGAAGTTTGGCTTATAAGCAAGCTTGGAACTATTTCCTTAGCAGCCGTTACATTAGCTTATCCAGCCGTAATGCTTACTCAACAAATGGCTTGGGGATCTTTGGGAGGGGCCGTTACTTCTTCTATATCTAGAAGCATGGGTGCTGGTGACAAACCAAGAGCTGAAAGATTGTTGTGGCATTCAATATTTTTAGCTTGTGGTGGTGCTTTTATTTTTATAATGATATTTTTTCTTTTTGGCGAACAGCTCTTAATGCTCTTAGGTGGGAAAGGAGTATTACTAGAAAAATCACTTACTTACTCTATGATTTTTTTATCTGGAGGTATAGTTGTTTGGCTTTCAGGAACACTGACAGCTGCACTCAGAGGAATCGGAGATATGCGCTTTCCTGCAATGCTAACCCTAGCAAGCGCAGCTCTTCAAACCATTCTCTCAGCGGGTCTTATTCTTGGGTTGTTTGGCTTCCCTAGACTTGAACTAGTTGGAGCTGCTCTATCTATAGTGATAACCGGGCTTTTTACTGCTCTTGTATTAATTATAAAACTATCCTGTTTTACCAATAGTATTCAATTAAAATTTTCGCGCATAACCATTGAAAGAGAGCTATTCAAAGATATTTTTAGCGTCGCCTTACCTGCTTCCTTGTCACCGATATTTACAGTTGGAACAATCTTAATACTTACAGGCCTAATTGGGCAATTTGGAAGTTCAGCTCTTGCCGGATATGGGATAGGATCTAGAGTTGAATTTTTAATGATTCCTATAGTATTTGGAATAGGAACTGCTATGACTGCGATGGTTGGCACAAATATTGGTGCAAAAAATATAACTAGAGCTGAAAAAATTGGATTCACAGGAGCTATCTCTGCTGGATTGCTGTCAGCAGTTATTGGTGTGACCCTTGCTTTGACTCCTAATCTCTGGATTAATTTTTTTACCTCAGATCAATCAACATTTTTAGTTACCAAGCAGTATATTGAAATACTTGGCTTCTTTTATATTTTTCAAGGCTTTGGGTTGTCTCTATTTTTTGCATCTCAAGGTGCTGATGCTATGAAGTGGCCAATAATAGCTACGATTTTAAGATGTGTAATCACAGCAATAGGAGCATTCCTTGCGGTCTATTATTTTTCAAGCGGCCTTGCTGGAATTTTCTACTCATCAGCTATTGCTATGGCATTTTTTGGAATCATGATGATGGTTTCTTTAAAAATGGGGGCTTGGAGAAAAAAATAAATTCATAGTTCTACTTTAAGTTCCTTAGAATGAATGCTAGTATACCCCCCATGGGTATATATAAAATTATAATTTTATCTTTTGTTTTAGCATTAAATGTTGATGCAAGGCCTATTTCATATTCTGGAGGATCAACTGTGATGTTGAAGTCAGATAATATGAGTAAATCAATCTATTACCATTACTCACCAACATATAAATATTCAGTTGGTATAGAAAATTTGGAAGATAAGTTTTTTAATAAAAATAAAAACTATCTCCGACTTACTTATTTGATAAATAGAAAAAATACTGATATTTCTCAAAGAAATTTATATTTCCAATCAGGTGTATTAGTAGATGATACTGATGGCTTTTTTTATGGCATTCATGGCGACTGGGAAACACGAAGATGGTTTTCTGGATTTGGCTACAAAGATACAAAGAATACTTTTGGTCAGGATTATACGGATCAGTATATCCAACTAGGTGTTGCGCCATATGTTGGTGACTATGGAGACCTGCACACATGGATAATGATCAAAACAAAGAAAAACTCACTTACAAATACTCAATCTACTTATCCAGAATTGAAGTTTTTTAAGGGCCCTACTCTAGTTAAGTTTGGTTATAGCGATAAAACAGAATGGGATTTACACTTTATGTACAGATTTTAAAAAAAAGGAGAACTTATGAAAAAAATATTATTAACTTTATTACTTGCCAGCCCTCTTGCTTGGGCTGAACAGGACCATGCCAATATGCATGATCATTCTCATGAAGGACATCTTCATGACACCATGGTTGATGGCAAAAATCTTGATGTTAGTGCTGAAAGGTTTGACGCATTTATGAATGAACTAACCAATGTTAATGTTGCTGTTGTTAGCGTTAAAGGAATGGTTTGTGATTTTTGTGCACGAGGCATTGCGAAAACATTTGAAAAAGACAAAACCGTACAAAAAATAGATGTTGATCTAGATAATGGAAAGGTATTAATTGCTTACTCTAAATCAAAAGACATTAATTACAGTGAAATTGAGAAAAAAATTCTATCCAATGGACAGAGTATGTCAGATTTGCAAATACTAGAAATTTAATAGTTATGGATGATAAGACTTCGAATTTCTTTTCTTTGTTTGCATCTTCTTCTACGCTGATATGTTGTGCCTTGCCAGCTATTTTTGTAGCGCTTGGAGCTGGAGCAAGTTTTGCAAGCTTAATAACAGTATTTCCATTTCTAATTACCCTGTCCCAATATAAAACCTACATAACCTTATTAGCTTTTTTAATGATACTTCTCGCTGGCTATATAAACTACAAAACCTACTATATGCCTTGCCCTGCTGATCCAGAACTGGGAAGAGCTTGTTCAGAAACTAGAAAAAAGTCGAGATACCTTTATTATGCATCCGTTAGTATTTTTATATTTGCATCTTTTTTTACTTATATAGTCCCGGGGTTTTTATAAAATATGAAACATCCATGCCATAAAGAACAATTATCAAACCTTAAAAGAATTGAGGGCCAGGTTAGAGGCGTTCAAGGAATGATTGAAGAGGGAAAATATTGTGTTGATATACTAAATCAAATTAAAGCACTTAAGAATTCCCTTATTACCGTAGAGGCTAAAATTCTTAAAACCCACCTTCGTGAATGCATCAAAGAATCCCTTGAAGGAGATGATCAGTTCGATAATAAGATTGATGAAATTATGAAGATCATGAAACGATGAACTTTGTTGTTCGTAAAGTTCATAAATACTTAAGTTTCTTTATTTCTATTCAATTACTACTTTGGACTATATCTGGAATATATTTTGCCTTCAATAAAATTGAATTAGTTAGAGGCGAGCAATACTTAAAACAAGTGGAACAGACAATTGATTTAGGTGAGTTTAATTTTGAAATCCTTGGAACTACTAATATTGATATCCAAAAAAGATTAGGCAAAAACATTGCCGTAATAAAAATTGATGGTGCTACCAAATATCTCAACACATCCGGTGAGCCTTTAACAAAACTTTCAATGTCTGATGCCATGAATGCGGTTGTTGCTAATACAAACCTTTCCCCAGTCTTAGTAGAAGAAATAGTTGATGAGCAATCAGGATCTGAATACAGAGGAAGGTCTCTCCCTATCTTCAAGGTTCAAAGTAAAACAGATGATGGCCTTGATATTAATGTTTACCTTAATGTCTTTTCAGGAGAGGTAGTGGCAATACGATCTAATAAATGGAGAATTTGGGACCTTATGTGGGGACTTCATATTATGGACTGGAAAGAAAGAGATAATATCAGCAACATTTTATTGAAGATTTTTTCTATACTTGCACTGGTCAGCTCAGTTACCGGGGTAATGCTCTTCTTCAAATTAGATTTTAAAAAACAATAAAATCTTAATTACACAATAAAACCACCGACTCCTAAAGGCAATTTACATAGGGGAATGGTAATTGCCTTTAGGGTTATTTAGAAAAACTAAAACATCTTGGTAGATAGAGTTACTAACCTAAAACTTATACTCGAGACCTGTTGAGATAAAAGTAATATTGTCATTACTGTCTTGTTTCCTGAGGCTTGAATAGTGGGCAAATATTTTTGTAGAGCTGTTTATCTTATGAGAATATCCAATAGAGTTTTGCTTTCCAGATACTACTCTCATATCTGATTTTGCATTCTGGATATAAATACTGCCTTTATCTGATATTTTTCTTTTCATACTTACAACGTGACCTGAAAAAGATTTTCCTGATGATAGTTTTCTTGATGATTGGTATATCAGACCTAAGTCTATCTCCCCTAAAGGCAGCATGACACTAAATCTTTTCCCATCGTAACCTTTGATATTTTGTTCAATTGCAAATGACGCTTTTATATCATTTTTTGAGTAGTTAAAAGCAGAGGACTCTCCGTTTCCAGTAGACTGACTTATTGAGTTAATAGATACATTGAGACCGTCTATAAGATCTGGGCTTACGTATCCAACAAAACTATTCATTCTATTTTCACCACGTAGAATGTATTTAATATCTGCTCTGGTGTCATTGAATAAATCAATTTTTAATTGAGATTTTTTAAATGCTGTATCGTGAGTTCCGGTATATAGTTTTCCAAGACTTCCACTAATGGCTATAAACGTATTTCTTTCTTTAAAGACCTTGTCTCCGTCTGCTCTAAGATCAGTTGGATCTATTTCTTCTTCTATCTGGAATGATAATTTAATTCCTGGAGAAAAGTTATAAGAACCTTTTACACCTATTCTTGATGCATTATTTTGAAAATCTGTTTCATTTGCATTCTTTGAATCTACATCTTCCAAACTAACATTAATCTTTCCATAGAAATTTATGTCTGCATGCACTTGGTTTGAAAATGAAGATATTAAAACAAAAACAAAAGAGAGAGTTAAAAGTTTTTTCATGAAGTTACTCCTAGTTATATTTGTATTTATGATAGTGAGAATTTGTTACGTTATAGTTACGGGTTAATTTTTTTTTGTAAATATTAAATTACAAAAAAGTGAACATCATATTTGTTTAGCCTGTTCTTCCAGAAATGTAATTTTTTGTTAGCTGGTGCTCGGGATTGTTGAATATTTTCTCTGTTGCACCAACTTCAACTAAATTACCTAAATGAAAGTAGGCGGCTCTCTGAGATATTCTTGCCGCCTGACTCATGGAGTGAGTAACCATTACAATTGCATAATTTTCTTTTAGTTCGTTGATTAGGTTTTCAATTTTTTCAGTTGCAATTGGATCTAATGCAGAACAAGGTTCATCCATTAAGATTATGTCTGGTTTTACAGCTATTGCCCTTGCTATGCAAAGTCGCTGTTGCTGACCTCCTGATAAAGACGTTCCTGGGGCATTAATTCTATCTTTAACTTCATTTAGCAATCCAGCCCTATCAAGTGAAGACTCTACTAATTCATCTAGTTCTTTTTTAGAAGAGGTGATTCCATGAATTTTTGGTCCATATGCTACATTTTCGTATATTGATTTAGGAAATGGATTTGGTTTCTGGAATACCATACCTACTCGCGCTCTTAGTAAAACGACATCCATACCTCCAGAGTATATATCTTCTCCTTCTAGACTAATTTGTCCAGAAACACGACATGTATCTATTGTATCGTTTAGTCTATTTAGACATCTTAAAAAGGTTGATTTTCCACATCCGGATGGTCCTATTAAAGCAAGAACTTCGGACCTTCCAACTTCAATATTTATATTTTTTAAAGCCTGATCGTTGCCATAAAAAACATTGCAGTTTTGTGCTGACATTACTACTTTATTCGAAGTCTTTGTATTGCCAACTGTTACAAAGTTATCGCCCAGGGCTGGTATGTGATCATTAGTATATTTCATATTTTTACCATTTTATTTCATATTTATTTCTTAACCATATCGCCAATGAGTTCATAAGTAGCAAGAATGCCAATAGAACCATAATGGCCGCTGAAGTCTTTTCAACAAAGCCTCTTTCTGGAGAGTCTGCCCATAAATACACTTGAACTGGCAATGCAGCAGATGAGTCTAATGGGGAAGAAGGAATATCTACTACGAATGCAACCATACCAATCATGATAAGTGGTGCAGACTCTCCAAGAGCCCTTGCCATTCCTATAATAGAACCTGTAAGTATTCCAGGAAGTGCCAAGGGAAGAACATGATCAAATATAGTTTGAATTTTTGAAGCTCCTATTCCCAAAGCAGCATCTCTAATACTTGGAGGAACAGATTGCAATGATGCTCGAGACGCTATGATAATCACAGGGAAAGTCATTAATGCTAAAACCAACCCCCCTACAAGGGGTGCTGAGCGAGGCATTCCGAAATAATTAATAAATATAGCAAGTCCTAATAATCCATAAATAATAGATGGAACAGCTGCTAAGTTATTGATATTTACTTCAATAAAATCTATAAATTTATTTTTGGGGGCAAACTCTTCTAAGTATATTGCAGCCGCCACTGCCAAAGGAAAGGCAATTATAAATGTAATAGATAGCATTAAAACAGAGCCTATCAATGCCCCTAAGATTCCTGCTTGCTCTGCCTCTCTTGAGTCTCCTGAAGTAAATAAGGTTTTATTGAATTTATTTTTTATCAATCCTTCTGCCTGGAGAGTTCTAATAAAATTTATTTGTGAGTCTGAGACTCTTCTCGACTCTTCAGGTAAAAAGGTGTCTATGTTTCCCTTAATTAACATATCTACCTCATCATCTAACGGAAGCCATAGCTCTAATGAGTTACCTATTAAAGATAAATCTTTTAGGACTAATCGTTGAATCTTTATACCGGCTCCTGAACTTAGTAGGTCCTTTAGTTTTCTTTTTTCCAATCTAGACGTTACATCTGGAAATAAGTCATATAAGGCCTTGTATGCAATGGCATCATAATTGCCATATCGTATCTCTTCTATATCACCAGTTTTTTCTGGGTCTATATATTCCTGATCTAAATTAATAGTTAGATAAATCTCTGCTTGATAGAAAGCCGAGTACCCCTTTGAGATAATGCTAGTGAAAAATATAATTAAGAAAGCTGCTGCTAAAAATATACTAAGCTGACCATATCTTTTAAATCTAGACTCTTTTTTATATCTGCTTTTTAAATTCTTGTTAACAATTTCTGCTGTCTCTTATACACATCTGACGCTGC
>OJEE01000137.1_pt1 | contig 14207 bp, 8 predicted proteins | sample 1593231 | NCBI WGS metagenome assembly OJEE01 (sample SAMN05416702, study PRJEB24817) | seawater metagenome | isolation source: Sea water | place: Canada:Atlantic | collected 2013-07 | reverse complement strand
TCTATTCGTCGGCAGCGTCAGATGTGTATAAGAGACAGTCCCACCGCCGCTACTGAAGCGCTAACTATTGCTGCTGTAGCTAAACTTGCTGCTATTGCCATAATTTATAATCTTTTTGATATTTCATAAGAAGGATCTTTATCTATAGTGTATCCTAAGTTTCTATGTGTTTCTATTAAGCCCTTGTTTCTACCCACACTTAATATTATAGTGCAACCTGATAATTTAGCTACATGTTCTATTCCATTCACAAGCAGTTCAGCAGCTTCTTTTCTGTCGTCTTCTCTATAGTCAGCGTTAGAAACAACCCATTCTATCCAACCTACTTTAGAGTTTGTAGTATATAAAAATCCGGCTATTATAGGTGTGTTTTCTTTTTCTACTATAAAACCTCCAGTTCCGTTTTCAGGAAGCAACTCTTTATTCGGGTGCACTTCCCATTCCGGCCACATTTTCCAAAGACTAACTAAAGTATCCCAATCAGATTCTTTTAGTTTACGTATGCTTAATTCCATTTAATTTAATTTAATATGATGACTCCACATATTGTGAAGAGACCGCAAATAATTCTTTAGCTCCTCCAACGTCAGTAACCTGATCGTTAGATATAGTTACTGTGGCAAAATAACCTTTTATACCTGTCATGTCCGCTCCAAACACAATTTCACCAGCTGCTGGAGCACTTGTATTTATTAGATTAGCCATATACTTGTTTTCTTTTCTGTCAAAACCTGCATGGTTTAACGGAGGTATTAGAGATGCTGGAAATACATTACCGTAATCATCATAAGATCCTTCGTTATAGCTATAAGTTGCTGGTTTATTTAAAACAGCAGTAGTATCTTGACTACCTAATTCGTATTGATTACCTTCTCTTCCTTCAGGAGTTCCAACGCTATGTACGCCTGTTATGTCTGAAAGAAAACTATCAACTTGCCAACCATTACTACCTTCGTAATTAACAGTTTTAAACACTTTTGACATGCTTACTTTTGGATTAAATACAAATTTTATACTAGACGTAAATTGAGTGCCGTAGAAATTAGATCTAATAGCATTGTCTTTGTAGTGTAAATATAAAACACCATCTTTCATTGTATAGAAATCACTTTTCATACTTATACCTTGATCTGGCTTGTAATCAAAAAAGCTTGGAAACCCATTTACGTCTTCATCAAAAGAAAGGGTGTTATACGATCCTAGAGAAGGTTGTAAAGATACTACATACTGTTTCGTGTGCATGTCCCAAGATCCAACAGCTTTACCTACGTCTGAAGGAGATGCGTCTAGAGTACTTAATTTGTCTCTAAAGTAATCTGTCATACCATATTTAGATATTTCAGTTAAACCATCTTTAGATAGTCTTAAAACAGCATTACGATCTTTGTCTGTAAAATATTTTCTATTTCCGTAATAAGCAAAACTTTCAGGATTTTTACTTATTCCATATCTACCAGCAAAAGGTCTAACAGCTCCAATAACTAGATTTGAAGAAGTTACAGTTCCACCGCCTTCTGCTGAGTATATAGCGTCTTTATCTACAAGAGCACTACTAACTTTAGACTCTTGAAATATAGTTAAATTTGTATTTTCTGCGTATATTCTTTGTATAGATCCATTAGCTGGATTTAAACTTTTTGTTATATCAGTTCCAACAGAGAAAACATTAGTATCATTTATACCTGTTCTAGAATTAAATATACCTGAGTATATCAAAGAACTACTTCTGATTTGAGCATTAGGCTCAGATTCAATTAAATAAGCTTTTACGCCGTAAGCATCAGATACATTGTTATAACCGCCTCGTATTCTAGACTCTTCAATGGCCCAGTTTTTAAGGTTGCTAGGCGCTGATGGATCTACGTAAGAAGGGTTTCCATAGGTATTATCTCCTCTAGAACCATTCCATACAGGTACATCACCAGCTGCACCTAGTGTTTTTCTTAATATAAAGCTATTAAAATATTTTATCTCTATTGCTCCCATACTATATTATCACTTATTAACTTATTAAATTACTAGTAGAACGGTAATACTACCACGTTAGGTAAGGCTGTTCCAGCTATCTTTTTGCTATTTGTAAAATTAGCTGTCCATCTTCTTAAATGCGAATCACCTGTAGGGTCGTAAGTTCCTTGTACCAGTTTATATGAATTGCCATTTGAAAAAGAATTTTGATTACCATTCTCAGTGCTATAAATGTTATCGCTAGAAGCGTTATAACAGTAAAATCCATTGCTCATTGTATCATCAATTTCTTGTAAGTTTGGATCTTTATAAAAAACAGTTACATATTTTAAAGACCATTCTCTAGCGTAAACCTCCGTGTTTGGAGTGTCGGAAGAAGCTAGATCAGAAGAACTTTTAGCTGTAGCTGATCTAAAGTATCTAAAAGCAGTCTCAGTTGAGTTGTTTGGATAGTAAAAATCACCAAAAGTAAGATTTACTTTTATATTCATATTAATAAATCTTTGGCTAGCATACAGCTGAGAGTTTGAGCTAATACATTGTGTATACGTTACGCCTGGAACCACATCAGCTTGTCCTGATCCGCCTCCTTCAACATGCGAATTAGTTGGAAAACGCACTATAAGTCTATATTCTCCGTATTTATCAGAATTGCCATATCCTCCTTGATCTTTACCTATAGCAAATACTTTAGAAGAAACACTTTCAAGCATAGGACCACCATCTTTTTGAAACGTAGCAGAAACTTCATTAAAATCAACAATATTGCTAGTGCTAAAAGCGCTATTTGGAGAGCATCTATTAACAACAACATCGGAAGTTTGAGAATTATCATTAATAACTCCAGTCTCAACCATTGTAGCTCCAGTGTTTGGGCTTAAATCATATGAATTTCTCTGTATACCTCCAAGCGTTATGTTTTCACCTTCTACATCTACAGCTTGAACCCAAGCATCATTACTACTTGCTCTGTACTGAAGAAAACTAGGCCATGCAACTCCTCCTTGTTGTTGAGGTCCAGAAAGATTATCAAAAACTTCATTACTAGTATTGCTTAATGGAAATGATTTCAATGTATAATCAATCTTTAAATAAGCAGTACCAGAAGATAACGCATGATTGTTCGTTAGGGGTAGTTGACTTGATGGTCTATAGTTAGTATTTATAAATACTACAGGTTGGGTTCCTTGTTGATCGCTATACTCGCAGTTAGGACTGTTCACAACCTCTTGTTCTCTACTAGCGTTAGACAACCCAGTATTGCTTAATGAGAGTCCACTAAAAACAGCTCTACCATTAAGTGTATTTCGCATTCCATCTGGTAAGTTACCCTCAACAACATCTATTAAAGAAGAATTACTATAATCGTTAGACCAATACATACCAGCAGATCCCATGCCTTCAGAAAAAGCAACATCATTTCTTTTACCCCATCCTGCATTTATTTGCTCTTTACCAAAGATAACGCTAGCTTGAGCTGTATCGGTTGCTCCTCCAGAGTCAGTTACAACAACATCAAAAGAATAATTTCCTTCTGCAGTTCCACTTGGTTCTGTTAAAGTACCACTAGTTGGGTTTATTATTAATTCAGGAACTAAACCAAGTACAGGTGCAGGAATTTGATTTTGTATTTTCCATGATAGATCTATTACAGTAGTGTAAGGTGTTGGTGGGTTTATAGAGCCATTAACAGCTGTATAAGTTGTTATCACAGCAGCAGGCACTCTATCTGGAGGTAGATTTATAGGATCTAGTGGTTTATCGTTTATTAAAGGATCTTCATTACCTAAACCTACAATTACAGGGAATGGAGCTGCAGTTGCGCCAGCCTGACTAAGGTCTTTAACGTTAAAAACAAATAAGAACCTTCTAGTTTCTTCTGCTCTAGTGTAGTACTTAGGATTTACAACTACAAGTCTATGTGTGTTTATATTACCATTTGGCGTACCCGCTATCAATGACCAGTCACTAGTTACATCATTACCGTTTAAATCAGCAACACTAACAATAGTAACTTCATTGTTTGTCATAGCTACAGAACCTAATCCAAGAGGTAGTAATGGAAAAAAGTCAGTAGCTGGATTCGTTGCTGGTGAACCTCCTTGCGTGCTTTCTGTTTGTATGAAGTCAAAATTACTAAAACCTTTTACTTGAGGTCCAGAATCTACCGCATCATTAAAATCTGAAACCAATCCAGATGTTGATGTTTCCCAAAATATATCCAATAGCGACTCTACGGGGGCTGTCTCGTAAACACCTAAGGTTACATTTACTAGTGTTGTGTCACTAGCAGGTTCTAAAGAACCTATTAAATTACCAGACTGAGTAAGCCTAGCCATTGAAGGATTTGATAAGGTTTGGTATATAGATCCATATAACGGAGGAGTTGCAACAGTAGCAAAATCGTTTTGAAGAGCGATAGTTGAAACTATATTACTAGTTGGAGGAGATATAGATGTTATAACTCCAGCGGAAACAGTAGCAGTTGTAGGATAATAAGGTTGATTACCGTTAACAGGATTAGGATTTGTTGAAGTAACATCTGGAGTTACTCTACCATATAACTCAACACTACTTCTGTATTGTTTTTGATTTGGTCCTACCTCAGTTAGATCTCTAGGTACTTTATTTATATTGTCGTTTAATAAAGTTATAAAAGCTATTGTGCCGTTTGGATCAGGCGGTGTAGTTGGCGTGTTTGGATAAAATCCCATAATTCCAGGAAGATAAACATTATAATACTCTTGTTCAGATTGCTTAACCACCACTTTGTAAGAGTACCAACCTAAAGGATTGTACGAGTCGCTAGTAGCATCGCCATTGTACACACCAGGGTAATTAGTTATAGGGTCAGCACCTACAGGTATTTGCCCGTTAACTAATAATTTTAAAGAATCTCCAGGCCAACTGTTTATGTCATTAGCGGGAGATCCCACGGGTAAAACTGGTGTTGGCTTATAAGGATGGTAATAAGTAGATCCACCGTATGTTATGCCTTGAGTGTCTGTTATTTGAGTAGTTTTAACAGGAGATAAAACAACTGTAGATTGTCTTCCAAACTTATCAGACAATACAATTCCCACTTGATAATTTCTATTTTGCTTTACAGTATGCTCTGGATATTCTGTTATGCTTGTGTTATTTAGAGATTGATTGTCGTTAGCTGGTGCAAAAGAAGCTTTTGGAGTGACAGCAACGTCGTAATCTATAGTAGCTGGTGGAGTGTGTTTGTCTTGAAAATTACTATAAACAACTCTATTACTTATAATTTCTTGACCAAAAGCTCTAACAGGAACCATATCAAAAACTCTTATTATTTCAGACTCTGGTAGTGTTTTATATGGTTTGCGTGATTGATAATTATACTTATAAAAACCTTGACCATATGTATTCAAGGATGTGTTTTCAGTTCCGTCTTCATTTAAACTAAAATCTTGACTAGATATAGTATCTAAAACCTTAACAGCGAGTGCATCTGATTCTTTGTATAGAAGCTCAATGTCACTAACATGAAGACTGTTCATTAATTGATTAGCCGCAAAAGGAAGTGGAACGTATAAACCTACGTTGTTCACTTTGTTTTCCATGAATTGAACTATAGTGCTTCTGTACGTAGCATCTTCATCTCCTGTTAAAAAATAACCATCTTGTTTTGGGATGAATGCAGCTTGCGTAAATGGAGCCATTATTGAGTACTCTCCATCTATGAATTTAAATCTATAACTAAAAGACACAAATTTATCTTCTAAGTAATCAGGATCTCCAGGCCAAGTGCTATCGTAAAAAGGATTATTTTTTGAAGGATCTGGAAGAAATTCAGACGTAACATCTTGCATTGAAGTGTAATACTGTCCGCTTGTGCTGTAATATAAGTCAATAGCATTATAAGGATTGTACTTAGCTACAGACACAGTTTCTTCGTTAGTATAAAAAGTACCATTACTAGCTCTATCTATATTTATTTTTCTAGGTTGATTTCTGTTGTCAGTCCAAAATAATAAATTTTCTATAAGGTTTATACCGTATATAGGATTGTTTTGAGCAAAATTTAAATAAGCTCCTTCTGCTAATTTGTTTACGTTTTTAGTTAACGTATTGTATTCGTATATGTAATTTAAAGCAGATGCACTCCAATTTACTGGAGTTTGATTTTCGGTTACGGTGTCTTTCCAGTTTGTTAAAAAAACAAATATTGAACCAGTGTTTACATCTCCATAAATACCTATAGATTTAAGTTGATCTACGTTTGATGGAACTCCAGCTATAGCATTAAAATCTATATTAGCTCCAACCGTATCAACAGCTGGTGCGTTACCAATAACGTTCTCTAAAGCACCTACGTCTTGCCCTTCTGATTTACTAACTTGTATGTTTTTACCCTCTCTATATTCACCAGAGGGTAAAAGCCTATCATCTAAGTCTTTATTCATCTTAGATTTAATAAAAGCGTTTTTAACTTCAGCCATTTATATTAGTATTTAATCCATTTAGATTTACCTCTAGCTATCTGCACGAATTCATTTAATTTTATATTTGACAATCTAATCTTAGCGTTTCTAAGCTTAGCGCTTCTTTCTCTTTTTAATCTTTGAATAACGTATTCAGGTTGATTAATTCTGGTGGATAATATTGCATGGCTGATGTGAGCATATAACGCTTCCTCTGCTAGCTTAGGTATCTTCATATCAGCATCGTAACCTAATCCGTCTGATATATATTCTAATATTATTAGCCTATCTGCTAAGTCGCTAGAAAAAGACATCTTGCCACTTCTTTCGTTTATAGTAAACCAACCGTTAACTTGAGCTGTTTCTGGTTGTAGACCATATCTTTGGCCTATAAGGTTGTTGCCGGTCATACTACCATAACCCAAGCCTTCTGATAACAGTAAACCCGTTTCGTTGCTTTGAGCTCTGTTAGCTTCATCTAAGTTGTTTGAATTCCATCTAGTTTCTGTTAAAGAAGAAAACTCTAAATTTTGAGCATCATTACCTTGCATTGCTATACCTTCATTATCTTGAGCCGGTACACTGTATGGGTTGCTAGTAAGAGTAGTTGGGTATATTATATGTTTAACACCTTGAGAATCAATCCAAGACATGTTAACATAATTAACGTAATCTTGAGGGATAGGCACACTTAAGTTGGCTGGTATATTTAACTCTTGAGATCTTATGCTTTTTAAAGTGTCATAGCTAAATTCTTGTAATCCTCTTTTAGCAAAAAACATTACGTCTGTTGTTTTAGCGCTAGGTATTAACTTTCCAGCTCCAACGTAACCTATCATGAAATTAGTTATAACGTCTTCCAATGACGTGTAAGCATATCCGCCGTAGTTATCTTCCACGGTGGTTCCAAATGCATCTCTATCTCCGTACTGACCTCCAAATTGACTTAACAACTGAACTACAAAAGATTCAGTTCCAAGAGGTGGTATAGCTGCTAAAGTTATAACATTATCTTCAACGGTGTATGCGTTTATGTATTCTTGATATTGATTAGCTAATCCGTTAGGGCTTACGTATAATCTAAAGTTATTTAAATTATAAGTGTCCGTATTAGGATCATAATTACCAAACGTTAAGTCTGTATCAAAAGTAGTTGTTAGTTTAGTACTAACTATAGGCGCTTCAAAGGTTTGAGAACCAGAGTAATATTGCGCATTAGTTTCTGTTATTAAACCATTATTAGGTGTAGCCATTGTTTAACTTTTTTATTTATGAGACTTCTTTCTGCGCGTCGGCTTGTACTAAAGCTGCGGCAGTCTGTACAATTTCGTTATCTCTTATTATTATACCAGCGTACAATAGTATCTTAAGTATGACTTCGGTTTGCTCTGATTCGTGAAGTTCAAAATCTACAGAAGCTAAATCATTATATTCGTACTGACCTAAACTACCTAATCTAATAACCCAATTTACATCTACAGGTTTACGCACGTAATCAACTGTTATTTTTGAAACTATAGAAGTTGGTTTTATGAATAGCTTTTGATTTTCATAAAGATAAGCTGGATTTATTGTACTTGGTTTAGTTAATCTAGACTGATTAGCGTAATAGAATTCACGTCTGTCGAGCCTTTGAACAACCTTTTCATCGTTATAAAGCACATTACCTAATCTATAAAAATCAACAAGAACATCATAAGCATCTGATGTAGGCAATTCAAAGTATGAGAGGCTACCAGCAGTTTTATATGTTGCGTTGCCGAATGTTTTAAATATAGCTATTTTTTCGTCAATATTTTCTTGTCTATCAGCATAATCGGTATCCGCTTGAGGTACACGTAGTTGCTTATTAAGATCATCAAAATAATCTTCAAATATTTCTAACTGAACTTGAGTTGCTACTTTATTGAACTCGGTTGGTGTCATGTAACCACGTTGTTCTTTATTAAGTATCATTAAGACAGTTTGATATACTGTATTTACTTTTATAGCCATTTGTTGTTATTATTAAAATAAAGGAGGCGTTAGCCTCCCTTATAGTATTACATGTTAAGAGAACTTTTTCTCTATAGACTGAAAGACTTGAATGCCTTCGTCTGTCTTGAAGAAAGATGCCATAGCTGAGTATGGGTTTTCGTCAAAGGGTACTGTCATTAATTTTCTACCATTAGAAGCCCAAGTAAATGTTCTTTGGTCATCAGCTAATTTAATAATGTTAGCTTCAGTTGCTCTAATAGCAAAGTTTCTAAGTTGAACATTGTCATCATTAGCAAGATCTAAGAACAGCTTAGGATTATGCTTAGCGAATAAGAATAAATCTCTTTTAAGCTCCTTAGAACTCATGTCTGATACTTTAGATCCTAATTCTACGCGTAGTATAGCTTCACATTGATCAATGTCGATGTTTTTAGCAATATTCATAGCTTCTAATTCCATTTCTAATTCAAACAAATCATCTTTAGCTTCTTCTACAACATCTTGCTCATTATATAGCACTCCCAAAAGAGGATGATATATAGATAATATTTTTTGAAGAGCTTGATTTTTCTTTTGAACTAATAAACTTCCTTCTTTAAATCTAATGTGGCCAAGTGTAGCTTCGCCAGCTTGTTCATCTTTAAATGGAGAGTTTTGATTAGTAGCATATCTTACTTCTCTTTGTTCATTTTTTTCAGTGTCATACCACAATAGTGGATGCCTTGCTGTATGTTTTGAAGGTATTTTTAATGTTAAAGGATTGTGAGGTCCTTTTAGGAAATACGTTCTGTCTTTAATTTCCCAAGACGCATCTTGAGTTGTTTGTTTTTTAGCCATAATATAATATAATTTGATATTTAATAAAAGTAAGTATTACCCCCGTCAGTTCAACGAGGGTAAATCTTACCATAGTAATTACACTCCTTTAAAGAGTACAAAGTTATTAGCAGCTTGTACTACTAAACATCTTTCAGATAGGAAGTTAACCTCCATTGCATCAAGAGTACTTGTGAAAGCACCACCTGCTGATCCAGTTAACCAAGACTTCATACGACGATCTTCTGTTTGAGAAGCTCTGTATCGCACGTGTAAGAATGGTCTACGGATGTTAGTTCCTAAAATTTGATCGTATACTGTAGAAGTTCCAGCTGGTACTAGTACACCTTCGATAGAAGATGGTCCTGTTTGAGCACCACGAGTTGAAGCATCATTTAAGTATTTCCAATCAGTTTTGTAGAAATCATAAGATCCTCTACGGAAACCGCTAAACCCTAGGTTTAATGCCATTTCTTCAGAGTTTTCAAATAACCCATAAGCAGTACCACCTTGAGATCCTTGAGATACAGCACTTAGCATGTTATCAAATTCTAGTGAAGTTTGACGTTGTAAAAACAACATGTTTTCTTCAATAGCTCCTTGAGTATCTAAGTTCTTTAAAATCTCATCAAAGTCATCTAAACCGCTTGCGCCGCTAAATCCAACCTCAACATTACCTCTAGACTGTACCGCAGCAAATAAACCTTCAGTACCTTTAGCTGGTGTTGCAAGTCCTATCGCCGCTGATCCTGCAGCTGCAAGTTCACCTTCAATAACGCTCATTTCTAGGTAGTCTTCAAAACGTAAACGAGTTTCAGATTCAGCTTTTAAATACCATAAGTATCCAGAAGTTCCGTCTTCAGTAGCAACTTCTACCCAACCGATCTGAGCCATGTCAGAACCATTAATAGTATAAGTGTTACGGATAATAATAGGAGAGTTAGAGAATTGAGTAAAAGAAGGGTCAATACTAATGTTAGTAGTACCAACTTGTGCTCCAGCTACACCATTCCAGTTGTTTGTTTGTGATCCTTTATTAAATTCAGAACCATATACAAAAATCTTAACAATAGCTCCTAAGCCAGCTAGATTAGCTGCAGTATAAGGAGCAACAGTAAGTACACCAGTTCCTGGAACACTTTGAGTTACGATACACTTAAGCTCGTTTCCAGCACCGTCCATAGCAACTATAGTTTGTGAAGGAGATACTACGTTAGTAATAGCAGGAAGACCAGCGGCAGCTGCTCTTACTGGAATACCAATAGTGTTAGCCGCGCCTCCGTTTACACAATTGTCATATGCTATGTGTAATCTGTTTTGTTCTGACCAAATAACTTGATCTGATGTCATTGGCATTTCAGCTCCAACCATACGTAAGAATCCAGAAAGAGTTCTGTTTCCGTAACGCTCTACTTCTTGTTCGTAGATTTCAGGTAGATACTGTTGTGCAAAATCATTACCAGCGCCTGTGTTAAACGCTAAATAGTTTGTCGCTAGCAATTGTTGTGCTTGCGAAGGTACTATCGAACCGAATTGTGGACTTAATGAAGCCATAATAGTTTAATTTTAATTGTTAAATTTTCTTGTTTTAATCTTAAGCTTTGAAGAATCAAGACCGCTAATTGCTTTTACTCTTAATCCATTAACAAACACATTACCATCTTGCGTAGCTCGAGGTTCTGTAGTTATGTTTTTAGACTTAGCCAATTGACTTTTAATTGCATCAGTTTTACCTTGCTCATAAAAATGTTGTGCTATAGTGTCAGCATTTCGCGCTGCGTATAAAGCCTTATGATAACCTTTTGTATCAACAACTTCTCCTTTATCGTTTAAGAACGTCTTAATGAATGTAGAAATGTCTTTTTGGTTATCTGCAACCTTAACTGGATCTTTAACGCCATATCTAAACTTTTTCTCTCCAACTTTAAAATCAAAACCTTTGAATTCGTTGTTAAGAAGTTCGTCTGTTTGGCTACGGAACCTTTCTTGGTTAACTTTACTGAGCTCTTGCTCTTCGTTGTATCGGTTAAAAAAGTCTGTAGCTTTTTGTTGCTCAGGATTAATCCCAGGTCTCAACTTGATCTCTGCGTAATATTTATCCTTAAGCGAATCCAAATAGCTTTTAGCTTTTGCAACCTCTTCTTTATATGCAAGTTTTTTCTTTCGAATATCTCTTGCTTCGTCTAAATCCTCATCATAATTAAAAGAGTCTTCAATTACAAATTGAATTTCTTCTGAATCTAAATGTGGTTTAGCTTGTTTGTAGTATTCTTTTAACAATGCTTCTCCATCTACATTACTGTAGTCTGCGTTTAATCTAGCATAGTCATCTACAGTTCCACCAGTTTCTTTCATAAAAGAAACTAATTTCTCTAAGTTTTCTGGTACGTTTTGTGCTTCAGTTTGCGGTAGTACTTCTTTTTGTTCCTGTGAGGTGTTGGGACTTTCAGTGCCTCCAACCATTGTGATCTCTTCAGAGTTATCGTCTTCATCTTCTACTAATTCTAATGGAGATGCTACTTCTTCGCTTTTGATTTCAACTTTAGTAATTTCTCCGGACTGCTGTACTTGTTCTTCCACCTTAGGTATATCTCCGGTTTGTTTATCATCAACCACTGCTTCTGTTTCTCCGATTTGAATGGCATCTTCTGTTGGTTTTTTAGTTAAATCTACTTTAGTGATTTCTGGAATAGCTCCCATGTCCTTGTATTTAGGCATAGTGTGCTTTACTTTAAATTCACCTTCTTGTTTTACTTCTTCTGACATAATATAATATAATAAAAATTAATAATCCCTATCTTGGGGTAAATTGCTCTAAACCAAATCCATCTAAGTTGTCATTACCTGATGATTCAAAGTTTTTAGGCAGTAGATCGTTTTGTCTTTGATCTATAAGTTCACTCTGTTGAGTGCCTTGCATTTGTAATCGTTTATCTTTTCTATCTTCTATTTGAGCTTCTTTTTGAGAAGTTACTTGAGCTTGCATTTCAGCTAGTTTCATTTGATATGAAAACTCTTCAGCCATCAAACCTCTTTTAATTTCAGCCTCTTGCTCCATACGCTGTATCTCAAACTGAGATTTAGCTTGTTCTATTTGAACAGTCGTCTGGGCTAATGCTTGTTGCTTTTGAACTTCAGCTGCTGCTGCTTTTTCTGCGGCCTCACTATTAGCTTGAGCTTGAGCTTGAATGTTTTCCATTTGAGCAGCTCTTTCAGCAGCTTCATTTTCAGACTGTCTAAATTTAAGAAGCGTGTTAGCTAATTTAATATTCTGAATCTCTCTAATGTCTATAGCGTCTGCTAGTTTTATACTACCAGCCTGTAAAGCAATTTGTATACTTTTTTCTAATTGAGCCTTATCTTCTTCGTCAGGTTCTAAATCTAAGAATATACCAAACTCATGAATAGATAAAGAATCTATTTCTTTAAGTGTAGCTACGTTAAAAGCGTTAATGCTGTTTAATAGCGAAGCTTTAGTTAATGGAAACTGTAGCATATCACTAACTCTTAGACTTACATTTTCACATGCTCTAACAGTTAAATACATTAAAGACTGTAATATATGTCTTGTTGCTGTATTAGAGTTTGCCGCCGCTAGTTTTTGTAAACCAACTAATGCATTTTTATCAGGTGAACTTCCATCTCTAGCTTCATTTAATCCGGTTACATCACGTATCATTTGAAGATAATATTGATACGTTTGTATCATAGCTTGTATCTTAGATATACCTGAAGAACTTTGAAGTTCTTGAATAGGTATTTTACCTCGATTCATTTCTCCATCTTGAGTAAGTGATCTACCGACTATAGTACCAGTTTGAAAGTACATGTTAAGTGCTTCTGCTGGATTGTAGTTAGTTCCGTTACCTAAGTCAACTTCAGCTAAACCATCTACATCTACATAAACTCCATCTGGAACTAATCTAGCTAACACTTGTTGTAATTTAAGATGTGTTAATTGAATCATATCAGCAAAGCCCGTTGTTCTACTTACTATAGATTCTATACGGCCTTGATACATTCTAGGTGCAGATATAACATAATTCATGTTAACCCTTGTAGTGTCACCATAGGGTCGTGTCATATTTTCAGACAATTCCCATTTAAGAATACTATCACCCATGCCTAGTATCTTTGCTCCTGTGTATAAAACCTCTATAGATCTTGAAGCTCTTTCAAAGTTATCACTAGGTGGTGGATTAAATGTATCTTGCTTTTCTAGAGTTTTTTCTAATCCTTGCTCTGTTTGTTTTATTTTAAATACTTGATCTTGATATGTCTTATATTCAAAAAACAATACTTGATGTTGATTAACGTCACTATTAACTTGCCAGTCGCTTTGAGCGTAATTTTGACGACCTGGGTATTTCTGTATTCTTTCTAATTCTTCGTCTGTTAAAGCTGGAAACAATTTTTTTATCTCTGGAAGAGTTATACTTTTTATCTCACCAACATAATATATATCTTCAAAATTAGGATCATCAGTAGCTGAATAAACTAAATTAGCTGGATTTACGTAGTCTATTGTTATACCTTCGGCTAAGTTAAAACTAGTTTTAACCGCTGATATGCCTAACACTGTTAAATCATAGGCTAATCTTTTTTTAGTCTCATCAAATTTATTAGAATTAAGAACGTTATTTATAACTTCCTCTTCAGCTATTTCAATGCTTTGCTTGTAGTTAAGCTGCATGAATAAGTCTAATTCATTTTTATCTCTAGGTAAATTATCAGGATCTGTAGACGCATAGAAGTTTTGACCAGTTGCTTGAGATAGTTGATCAATTGCTGCTTTGTTTTTTATATCACGTAAAGCATTAGAAGCAAAGTCGGTACGTTGTTTTAGTGCAAATGGATCAGAAGCAAATGAATTTAATTCATATCCTTTTTCTGTCATACCATTAACTACTATGTCAACGAATTTAGATAAAACCGGAATTGGCTTCCAGTCTAAATTTAAGTAAGATAAATCACCGTTGTTTGATAGTTCATCTTTAT
>OJEE01000136.1_pt1 | contig 14274 bp, 18 predicted proteins | sample 1593231 | NCBI WGS metagenome assembly OJEE01 (sample SAMN05416702, study PRJEB24817) | seawater metagenome | isolation source: Sea water | place: Canada:Atlantic | collected 2013-07 | reverse complement strand
GAGATGCTCAGGAGTCTCGTGGGCTCGGAGATGTGTATAAGAGACAGGTATAATTACTGTCGTACAAGAAAACAAAAACCTTGGATTTGTGGGAACACCTACTGAAATTAATAAAGAACTATTAATTGAAACAATAAAAGTGAACGAAGTCCCTGTCGTGGCACCCTTAGGTTTGAATAAAGATAATCAAACTTTTAATATAAATGCCGATACCGCTGCAGGATCGATCGCAATAGAACTAAAAGCTAGAAGGTTAATGATTATTAGTGATGTTGAGGGAGTATTAGATAGTGAAAAAAAACTAATCTCTGAAATTAATTCTAAAAAAGCTAATGAATTAATTGATCAAGAGGTAATTTCTGGAGGAATGATACCTAAAATTAAGAATTGTCTAGATGTTGCAAGTAATGGGGTTAAGGCAGTTGTAATAATTGATGGAAGAAAAAATCACTCACTCCTTTTTGAACTATTATCTGATAAAGGTTCGGGAACTTTAATTAGAGAATGAAAAATTTAATTGATACTAAATACTGGCTATTCGACTTAGATAATACTTTGTATTCTGGACAAACAAAGGTTTTTTCTGAAGTTGATAAAAAGATGTCTTCTTTTATTTCAAAGAAATTTAATGTCGATTTAATTAAAGCAAGAGAAATTCAAAAAGAATACTTCTATGAGTATGGAACGACATTATCAGGATTAATGAATCACGATAAAATTGATCCACATGAATTCCTGGAATTTGTTCATGATATTGATATTAGCTGGCTTCCTAAAGATGAGTTGTTGCGAGAAGAATTGATTAAAATTAAAGAAAAAAAATATATTTTTACTAATGGTTCTCATGCTCATGTTGAAAACGTAACTAAACAACTGGGTATAGATGGTTTGTTTGATGGAGCGTTTGATATTGTTGATGCTAATTTTATTCCAAAACCAAAAATTGAACCTTATAAAAAGATAGTAGAAAAATTTGATCTTGATCCAACAAAATCAATATTGATCGAAGATATTGCTCATAATTTAGAACAAGCTAAAAACTTAGGAATGAAAACTTGCTGGCTTGAGAATGATGAGGTATTTGCAAAAAAAGATGCCGATAAACCATATATTGATTATAAGATTAAGAACTTGCCTTCTTTTCTTCAAGAAATTAATATATTAAAAGCACAATAAAACTAACCTACTAACGATAAAATAAAACTATGAAAGAATTTGAAAACATTATCAATACAGCTTGGGACAATAAAGACTCCATCAACGGTCAATCTGATAAGTCTATATTAGATGCCATCAACCAAACGATTGAACTTGTTGATAAAGGTGAACTAAGAGTTGCTGAAAAAAATGGTAATGAGTGGGTAGTTAATCAGTGGGTTAAAAAAGCAATAATGTTAAGTTTTAGAACTCATGATATGGATTCATTGAGTGGCCCATATAGTAGTTGGTATGATAAATCTCATTTACTAAAAGGTAAAACAGCAGATTGGACTAAGGAAGATCATATAAAAGCTGGTTTTAGAATGGTTCCAAATTCTCCAGTTAGAAAAGGATCTTTTATTGGAAAAAACGCAGTGCTAATGCCTTGCTTTGTAAATATTGGAGCTTATGTAGATGAAGGAACTATGGTGGACACTTGGGCTTCTGTAGGATCTTGTGCACAAATAGGAAAGAACTGTCACATATCAGGTGGTGCTGGAATTGGAGGTGTATTAGAGCCAATGCAAGCTAACCCTACTATCATCGAAGATAACTGTTTTATTGGAGCTCGTTCAGAAATAGTTGAAGGAGTAATTGTTGGAGAAGGATCTGTATTATCTATGGGTGTATTTATTGGTCAATCTACAAAAATTGTTTATCGAGAAACTGGTGAAGTAATCTATGGAAAAATTCCACCATACTCAGTAATAGTTCCAGGCAGCCTTCCAAGTAAAGATGGTAAAGGTCCTGCTTTATATTGTGCAGTAATTATTAAACAAGTTGATGAAAAAACTAGATCTAAAACTTCTATTAACGACTTATTAAGAGACTAAATGCCAACTTACAATGAAATCACATTAGCTAAAGAGCTAATAAGATTTCCAAGCATTACACCAGTTGATGCTGGAGTAATGAAATTCTTAGCTAAAAAATTAACTGCTATTGGATTTAAATGTAAGATTTTAGAGTTTAAAGATAAAAATTCTAAACCAGTTAAAAACCTATATGCAAGATTAGGTAATTCTCAACCAAACTTTATGTTTGCTGGTCACTTAGATGTGGTACCTCCAGGAAATATAAAAGATTGGACGATTAAACCTTTTAGTCCAGCTATTAAAAAAAATCATCTTATTGGTAGAGGTGCTAATGACATGAAAAGTGCAATTGCAAGCTGGGTTGTTGCTGTAAATAGCTTTGTATCAAATAATAAAAAAATTAACGGATCAATTAGTTTATTAATTACTGGTGATGAAGAAGGTGTTGCAATTAATGGTACTAAAAAAGTAGTTGATTACTTAAAAAAGAAAAAAGAAAAAATAGATTTTTGTTTAGTTGGTGAGCCAACAAACCCTAATAAACTTGGTGAAATGATTAAAATTGGTAGAAGAGGAAGTATCAATGCTGAATTAACTATAATTGGAACTCAAGGTCATGTTGCATATCCTCATCGTGCTAAAAATCCATCAACTTCATTGATCAAAATACTAAATGAAATAAAAGAAATAAAATTTGATAAAGGAACAAAAGACTTTCAGCCTACAAATTTAGAGGTAACAAAAATTAATATCGATAATACAGCTGATAATGTTATTCCAGGACTTGCAAGAGCTACCTTTAACATAAGATTTAACAATAAACATACATCTTCTAGCTTAAAGAAAAGATTAAATAAAATTTTCAAAAAAATTACTAAAAAAGATAAATCTAATTTTAAAGTAGAATATCGTGTATCAGGCGAAGCTTTTTTAACTAAGCCCAATAAAACAACTTACATGATTCAAGATGTAATAAAAAAAATTACAAAAATTAAACCTCAATTGTCTACAACAGGTGGAACTTCAGATGCAAGATTTATTAGAAAAATTGCTCCATGTTTAGAATTTGGTCTAGTAGGTAAAACAATGCACAAAGTAGATGAGGCAGTATCTATTTCAGACTTAAAAAAGTTAACAAAGATATATTCTGAAATTCTTAAAAATTACTTTTAATGATTTGCATTAAAGCGGATATCCCTAAAGAACTAAATGATATTGATGATGAATTAAAAGCTATTTATCACTCTAAAGATACAGTTTGTTTTTTTGTTTTTAAGAATAGAGAGCAACGTAATGAGTTTGTAGAAAGAACCAAAGGAATGCCAAAAGTAGAACGAGAAACTATTTATCAAGAATATCTATCTTAAATGAAAACTGGTTTAATAACCTCAGATACTTATCAAAATCATAATACAGGCGACGGTCATCCAGAGAAAATTGATAGAGTTACAGTAGTTATCGATAATTTCAAAAAATTAGATAATAAAGATTTAGTTTGGAAAAAACCTTCAAAATTTGACCGATCACTTTTAGAAATAACTCACAATTCTGATTATATAAATTTTGTAGAAAAATCTTTTCCTGAAAAAGGATTATCTTTTTTAGATGGAGATACAATTGTCTCCCCAGGAAGTAAGGATGCCACGTCAGATGCTGTGGGTTCAATCATTACAGCTATAGATGGTGTTCAAAATAAAAATTTTAACAATGCGTTTTGTGCCGTCAGACCTCCTGGACATCATGCAGAGAAAAATAAAGCTATGGGTTTTTGCATCTATAACAATGTGGCTGTTGGAGCCAATTATCTTATAAATAAGTACAAACTTAAAAAAGTAGCAATTATTGATTTTGATGTTCATCATGGAAATGGTACTCAGGATATTTTTTATGATAATGAAAAAGTTCTATATATTTCTACTCATCAATACCCTTATTACCCAGGTTCAGGCACTAATGATGAAAAAGGAAAACATAACAATATATTAAATATTCCTTTGCCAGCAGGAACAACCTCAGAAGAATATTTAAATGCCTATGAATTTGTACTTAAGAAAATTAAAGAATTTAAACCTGAATTTATCTTACTTTCTGCTGGGTTTGATGCTCATAAAGATGATCCATTGGCACAACTTCAATTAGAGTCAAAAGATTTTTATAGTATTACCAAAAGAACACTCGAGCTATCAAAACAATATTGTGATGGAAAAGTAGTGTCAATTTTAGAAGGTGGATACGATCTATTAGCACTTCAAGAAAGCACTGAGATGCATGTAAAAGCTTTACTAGAATTTAATTGATAATTTCTCAATACGCATTAAAGAACTCACAATGAAACTTTATAAAATTCAAAAATCTGACATCGACAAAAAGGGACGTGGCCTTTATGCTGCAAAAGATATTAAAGAAGGTACTAGAATTGTTGATTATGTTGGTAAAGTTATCACCAAGAAACAAACTGAAGCGACTGAAAGGTTTGATAACGCAAAACCTATCTACTTATTTAACTTAAATAAGAAATATGACATGGATGGAGACGTGTCATGGAACCCTGCACGTTTAATAAATCACTCTTGCTCTAATAACTGTGATTATAACGGGACAGGTTTAAAATTATGGGTGATTGCTATAAAAGATATTAAAAAAGGTGAAGAGATAACAGCCGATTATGGCTTTGGCTACGATGAAGATTATAAACAATTCAAATGCAAGTGTAAGTCAAAAAATTGTTGTGGCTATATTGTTCGAGCAGAGTCTAGATGGAGAATTAATAAAAAATTTAGTATCGGCCAACAAAAAGCTAGTAAATAACTTTTTCTAAAAATAATCCCTCAGCAGGTGCTGGTGGCGCACAAAGAATTCTTTTTTTTGATTTAACAATAAATTCAAATTTTTTTAAATTCCATTTATTTTCAGCCAGGTATTTTAAACTACCTACCATTGATCGTACTTGTTGTTGTAAAAATGATTGTGATTTAAACTGTATTTCAATTTTTCCAGCATTTGATTTAATCAAAACAGATTTCATAGTTTTAATTGGACTTTTTGCATTACAACTTGATGCTCTAAAAGTAGAAAAATCTTTAGTACCTAAAAGTTTTTTTGCCCCTTTTTTCATTAACTCAATATCTAATTTTTTGATTATGTGCCAACCTCTTTCTTTTTCAAGAGAAGGCTTACTTAATCTATTAAAAATTATATATTTATAAATTCTTTGTTTAGCAGAATGTCTTGCATGAAATTTTAGACTTCTTTTTTTAATTGCTAAAATAGAAATACCTTTATCATTTATAAAATGATTAATTGATTTTAATAACTTATCTAAATTTTGAATTTCTTTTTTGCAGTCAAAATGGGCTGACTGCTCTATTGCATGAACACCAGTGTCTGTTCTTCCAGATCCTATCAAGACCACTTTTTCTTTTAAAAGTTTTGATAATTTAGTTTGTATTTCTTTTTGAATTGATTTTCCTTTAGATTGTATTTGCCAACCAACAAAACTAGTTCCTATATATTCTATTAAAACTTGATATCTAAACATTCGTTAATCTTGACCCTTTAGTTATTTGAGAACCAAGAACAAATTCATTAATATTTTGAGGCTTTTTTCCTTGTCTTTGAATTTCAATAACTTTTATAGATTTTTGATCTCCACAGCTAATTTCCAAATCACTAGCCATTACTTCACCTACCTCACCTCTTTTAGTGCCTAATTCTGCTTTTAAAATTTTGTATCTTTCGTCTTTAAAAATAAAAAAGGCCCCAGGGCTCGGATATAATCCATTTATTTTTCCAATAATACTTTCTGCATTATCATTCCACTGAATTTCACCCTCCGACTTTTCAATTTTAGAAGCATAGGTTGCATTTGAGTCGTCTTGTTCTTTAAATGTTAATTTATCTTCAAATATATTGTCTACATTTTCTATGATTTTTTCTGAAGCTAAAATTGAGAGTTTATTTGATATAATTTCTGCATTATCACTCTCTTTAATTACTACTCTATAGTTATTGCAGACTGGACCAGTATCAAGTTTTTCTCCTATTTTCATAATACTAATTCCTGTTTCTTTATCTAAGTTCATAATAGACCTTTGAATAGGTGCTGCACCTCTCCACTTCGGTAGGAGGGAAGCGTGAACATTTATAAAACCCTTTTTGGCAAGATTTAAAAATTCTTTGGGTATTATTTGACCGTAGGCCACGACAATTACCAAATCTAGATCTAGTTGTTTTAAATATTCATATTCTTCTTTATTTTCTTTTAAAGTTCCTGGCGTTCTGCAATTTATATTCCAGTCTTCAGCTGCAGTTTGTATTAGTGACTTATTTATTTTTTGACCTCTTTGTGATTTTTTTGGTGGCTGTGTGTATACAGCAGGTATTATATAATTTTTTTCATATAAAGATTTTAAAATCGGTACAGCAAATAATGGTGTACCCATGAAGACAATTTTTTTTGTCATTTAAACAATTATTCTATTCGACTTAATTTTAGAAAGTTTTTTAATTATCATAGATTTTTTTAGTTTAGATAAATAATCTATAAATAAAACTCCTTCTAAGTGATCCATTTCATGCTGAATACAAGTTGCCAATAATCCAGCTGCTTTCAATAATTGTTTTTTTCCATTATAATCTAAATATTCAACTTCACATTCATTTGGTCTTTCTATTTCAGCAAATTGATCTGGAACAGACAAGCAGCCCTCTTCATATTTTGATGTTTCATTATTTTTATTTTTAATCACCGGATTAACAAAATATCTTGGTTCCTTTTTGTCTTCATCTCTACTTATATCCATCACTATAATTCTTTTTGGTACACCTATTTGAATTGCGGCAAGACCTATTCCGGGTGCTGCATACATAGTATCCAGCATATCATCCATAAGTCTTCTTTCTTCATCACCAACATTTTCAACTGGTTTAGAAATTTGTCTTAATAGTTTGTTTGGTTCTGTTAAAATTGGTTTAACTGACATAATGACTGATTATTTTAGTATAAATTTTAAACTTTTAAAGGAAGAACTTTAAAGAGTATTCTATTTCTTAGTGGATCCGCATTTAACTGATTAAGTGTGCTTATAATAAAGTATAACGTATCCTCATCAATATTGTTTAAGTTGTCCTGCCCTATAACCTCAACAATTCTAAGCAATGCAGCAGCCATATCACCACTGTTAACAAATATTTGAATATCAGATGGTATTTCTGAATCGTTTATTTGGTATAAATCATCATACTTCTCTAAAATCTTGATGCCATCAGACTTAAAAGTCTCAACTAAAATTATATCTTTTTTAGAAAAAAAATATTTTTTATTTTTTTTAATCTTTTTTAAGAAATCATTTATATCTTTTGTAGGATCATTTTTTGATTTTTCTAATTTTAAATAATTTATCAATTTTGATTGATGTAAAATCTTATTATTTATTTTAATATTTACTTGTTGCGTCTCTTTATCCTCTAAATTATTTTGATAGAATGTTGTAAAATTTGAAGGTACCTTATCCTCTTCTATATTTCTTAAAAAAGCTTTTAATTCTATGTTAAATGCATTCTCAATACCGTCATTCTTGAAAGAATTTTTGAGAGCATTCATTAACTGTAACTTATTCTCAATTTCAGTAGTAATTAAAATTCCTTGATAAATTAGAGCTCTTGTCTCTACTGCTGAAAGTACTTTCGTTGATTCTTTAATATTTAATAGTTGGTTAATATTAAATTGAAATCTCTTATAGAGTTCAAATAATTCTTTCTCTGTATAATTCCCGTCATGTGTTGCTTTTTCAATACTGGTAATTTTCTCTATATCTGTAAGCTCAATATCACTGATATTATCTAATAGATTTGAAGTTGATAAATATTTCCATATTTGTTTGGATGTAGTATTTTTTGGTTCAAATTTAAATTCTGGATTTGTTCTGTGAGATAAATGAAAATCTAAAATTGTTTTTTCTGAAACTTCTATTACTGGTTCTGTATTATACCCCATCAAATAATCAATTTTTTTATTAAAAAACTTATCAGCAATACCTAATTCTAATTGAAGATCGATGAGTAATTGAGCTTCATCTCTTTTATTATTATTAATTAAACAATAAATATTAAATTTAGATAAATATACGTCTTGTATTGGTTCTTTAATTTCAGAAAAAATCTCACAAGCCTTTTTAACATCTGATTGGGACAGATAATGATCTACTAAATGTTTAGTGAGTTTTGGGTGTTCATTAATAATCTGATTATTTAATAAATATTTTTCAATTAAGTCAAAATTTGAATTCTTAATAAGCCACTTTGATTTTATTTCTAAAAACTGTTCTTTTGAAATATTCATTTCTGGATAATGTGCATTTGTTAATAATAAAATATCCAAAATCTCTACTGCATCTCTTGAAAGTTCCAATTTATCTATTCTTTTAAAGATATTTAAAATTTGATCCCCATTAGAATTAGACCACATATTAATATCTAAACCATTTTCTGCAGGATCATAAATTCCGACTAGCTTTGTTTCTTTTGAAATTAAAGTTTGTGTTTCCTCTATGCTTAATTCCTCCTCTTTTTGGGACTGCATTTTATAAATACTATTCTGTGGAATATTTTTTTCCACTTCATCTTCGATTAAAGTTGTGTTTTCTTTGGGTTTTTTTTCACCTACTTCCCAGATGTCTACAGGTTCTTGTGAGTTGGTTGCAAAACCAAAAAATAAAGAAAATAATATAACTAAAAAATAGTTCTTACTTAACAATTTTAAGTTTTTCATTAGGAATGATTTTTTCAATGTCTTTATTTGGAGATGGAAATTCAATTTTCCCAAGTAGTACTATGGCTCCAATAAAAATAATTAGCACCAATGCTATTTTGATTAATAGACTTTTACCACTCCCACTGCTTGTATTTTTTGAAAATTGCATATATTCTTTAATAATTTCAAATTAAGACATATTTGTGTTTTTTCAATAAAGAAAGCTTATGAATTCAAATAAAAACCTCGTTTTTTTAGGTATGATGGGGTCAGGTAAATCTTCTATTGGAGCTATGGTTTCAAAAAAATTAAATATTCCATTCATTGATATAGACAATTTAATTGAAGAACATGCTGGAATGACTGTCTCAGAAATATTTGAAGTAAGTGGCGAGGACTACTTTAGAAATTTAGAAGAAAAAATAACAATTAAATCTTTAAAACATAAAAAAGTTGTTGTTTCCTTGGGTGGGGGTGGTTTTGTTAATGACAAGATAAGAAAAGATGTTTTAACAAATCATTTTTCTTTTTGGCTTAATTGGGATGATTTAGTTTTAATTAAAAGAATCAAAGGTAGTAAAAAAAGACCCTTAGCCTCAAAATCAACTGAGCAAGAAATTAAGACTATTATCAACAAGAGAAAAAAAATATATTCAAAAGCTAATTTTAAAATAAACTGTAATAAATTAACAAAAAGTGAAATAGTTAAAACAATAATAAAAACATATGAGTTTAATTAAATTAAAAGTTAATACTAACAGTCTGAAATATTCAATTATTATTGGAAATAATATCTTAAAAAAAATAAATAAATTTTTGAAAGAAAGTTCTATTGATTTTAATCAATGTCTTCTTGTAATTGACAAGAATGTCCCAAAAAATTTAGTAAAAGATACTTTAAAATCTTTACCAAAAGGATCTGTTTCAATTCATTATTTTAATGCAAGTGAAAAAAATAAAAATCTAAAAAGTGTCAATGAAATCACATCAATTCTTTTAAAAAAAAATTTTAATAGAAATGATTGTTTAATTTCTATTGGTGGAGGTATTACTGGTGATGTATCAGGCTTTGCAGCAAGCACTTTTAAGCGAGGCTTAAAGTTTGTTAATATACCAACAACACTACTTTCACAGGTTGACTCATCAATTGGAGGCAAAACAGGAGTAAACACTAAATACGGTAAAAACTTAATTGGCTCATTTTATCAACCCAGTCTAGTTATATCAGATATTAATTTTTTAAACTCTTTACCAAAAAGAGAAGTTGTGTGTGGGTATGGTGAAATTTTAAAACACTCCCTTATTGATGATAAAAAGTTTTTTTATTTTTTAAATAAGAATGGGAAAAAGATTTTAGAATTAAAAAGTCCCTTTATACAAAAAGCTATTTATCAAAGCTGCTTGATTAAAAAAAAGGTAGTTGAGGCTGATGAAAAAGAATTGGGTATAAGAAAAATACTAAACTTTGGACACACCTTTGCCCATGCGTTTGAAGCAACACTACGTTATTCAGCAAGATTAAATCATGGTGAAGCGGTTATCCTCGGTATTAAAACTGCTGCAAAATTTAGTTTATTAAATAAAATTTTGAATAAAAAAGAATTTGAATTAATTAACGATCACTTAAATAATCTAAGTCTTCCAAGAGATATTGATAGATTCTTTACACTAAAGAATTTAAATACAATTTTATCTTTTATGAAAAAAGATAAAAAAAATAATACAAAGAAAATTAGTCTGGTTTTGCTTAAAAAAATAGGTTCCCCTGTTCACAGATTACAATTTAATGAAAAAATTATAAATCTTTTTTTGAAAAAAGAATTAACTAAGTAATATTTGAATGGAATGTATGTGCTCTTTCAGCTCAAGATTTAAAATACTATAGATTTTCTTGGTTGACTCTATTTTATTTAATCTTTTCAGCTCTTCAGATTTAATAATTAGTTTTAAATGGAACATTCCTTCTTGGTTTCCTTTATGATTTTTATGTAAAAAACTTTTATCTTCTATTTTAAAATCTTGCATAACAATTTCTGCTTCAATTTTACTTTTAACAATTTCAATTAATTCGTTTATATTCATAAATAATAATTTATTACTATACAGCATGAAAAATATTTGTGATTGGAATAATTGCTTTGATACTGGTGAATATAAAGCACCAATTGAGAAAGATAATAGCAAACGCTACAGACTGCTTTGCTTAGCTCACGTTAAAGAATTCAATAAAAATTGGAATTATTTTAAGGGAATGGATGATGAACAAGTATTTGATTTCTTAAAGTCTGATATGACTTGGCACAAACCAACTCAGAGCTTTAGCTCTTCAGATAACTTTTTTAAAGTTCTATGGAACAATACTTTAAAAGATGAGTTTGATAAGACCAAACTTAGAGGTGAATATAACCATATGAATCAATTCAAGTTTGATGCTAATGATATTAAAGCTTTTAGTATTCTTGGTGCTTCAGTTGGCCAAAAATGGGAACAAATACAAGATCAATTCAAAACTCTTGTCAAAAAATTTCACCCTGATATTAATTTGGGAAATAAAGAATACGAAGAAAAACTTAAATTAATTACTTTGGCTTATACTCAGCTAAAAAATACTTATAAGGAAAAAATTGACACCTAATTTAAACATACAGCCAGACATTAAGATGTCTTTAAAACAAAGTTTTGGAATTGATTCAGATATGGAAGTTGATGCTTTCTCTAAAAGAAGCGAATACGTTCCTGAAATAGATAAAAATTATAAATTTGATAGAGATACTACTCTTGCTATCATATCAGGCTTTGCCTTTAACAAACGTGTCTTGGTTCAGGGCTATCATGGTACAGGAAAGTCTACTCACATTGAACAAATTGCAGCTAGATTAAACTGGCCTTGTATTAGAGTAAACTTAGACAGCCATGTAAGTAGGATTGATCTTATTGGAAAAGATGCAATTGTTGTAAAAGATGGCAAACAAATTACAGAGTTTAAGGAAGGTATTTTACCTTGGTCTATTCAAAATCCAGTTGCACTTGTTTTTGACGAGTATGATGCGGGAAGACCAGATGTAATGTTTGTTATTCAGAGGGTATTAGAGGCTGAAGGAAATTTCACTCTTTTAGATAAAAATAAAGTTATAAAACAAAATAAATTTTTTAGATTATTTGCAACTTCAAATACAGTCGGTTTAGGAGATACAACTGGATTGTATCATGGTACCCAACAAATAAACCAAGGACAAATGGATAGATGGAATATCGTAACATCTTTAAACTATCTTAGTCTAGATAGAGAAATGGAAATCATTCTTGCCAAGAATAAAAATTTAAACAATCCAAAAGGGAAAGAAAAAGTATCCAACATGATCAAAGTAGCATCTTTGACTAGAAAAGGCTTTATAGCGGGAGATATATCAACGGTCATGAGCCCAAGGACGGTACTCCATTGGGCTGAAAATGCTGAAATTTTCAAAGACACAGGTTATGCTTTTAGAGTTACTTTTTTAAATAAGTGTGACGATATAGAGAAAAATACAATAGCTGAATATTATCAGAGATGTTTTGGGGAAGAGTTGCCAGAGTCGATGGTTAATATTCAGATCTAAATGAGCTCAAAAGAAAATAATTTTAAAGAGCAATTTAAACAAGCTTTAATTTCTACAGCTAAAGTAATTTCTGAAGATTATAAATTAGATGTTAAAAAATTAGATAAAGATTTAAGTAATAAGAAGACTGATTTTTTTGATATAACCAATTTATCAAATAAAAATGATTTTGTTAGACTAAGAGCAGAAACTGATTCTGGTGCCTTAAAGAAAAAATTTTCAAATAAAGAAATATTTAATAAAAACCTACCTAATAATCCTTCTTGTAAATCTTTATATAATATTGCTGAAAAAATTAGGTATGAACTTCTTGGGGGCAAAATGCTCAAAGGAGTTGGGAAAAATTTAAGTGAAAATTATAGTCAAAAAATACTTTCTAATCGTAAAGAACAATTAAAAAATAAAGAAGATGTTCCTGTGACTGAAGCTTTTGAACTATATATGTTAAATAAATTCTTTAAGTTGGAGCTCAATAATGTGTCTACAAAAATGTTAAATTTTTGGAAGAAAGAATTTGACGAATCTATTGATAAACATTTTGATTTTTTAAATAAAAATTTAGAAGATCAAAATAATTATAGTTTAAAATTTTCAGAAATTTTAGAGAATATGGATGTCTTTGCTTCAAATAATGAAGAAAATAATGAAGAAAACGATGAACAAGAAAATGAACAAGACAATAAATCAGAGAACGATAATGACAGTCAGTCTGATGACAAAGAGGAAGAAAGTAAACAAGATGATAGCCAGACTAGCTTAGATGCTGGCTTTGATCTTAGCGATCAGCAGATGGAAGAACAATTAGAAGATTCAGATTCTTTGAAAGAGAGTGCAGAAAATGTTTTACAAAAAACAAATATTAATAATATTGATCAAGATTACAAGGTATTCACTACAGAATTTGATGAAATTGCAAAAGCTGAAATATTAGAAGATATAAAAGAAACACAAAAATTAAGAAAAAATTTAGACCAACAGCTTGTTGGGTTTCAAGATTTAATTACTAAGCTTGCTAACAAACTACAAAGGCAGCTCCTTGCAAAACAAAATAGAGCATGGGAGTTTGATTTAGAAGAAGGTTTGTTAGATAGCTCAAAATTAACTAGAATAATTATGGATCCTTATAATTCTTTATCTTTTATGAAAGAAAAAGATCTTGATTTTAAAGACACAATCGTAACCCTGTTAATAGACAATTCTGGTTCCATGAGAGGTCGACCAATAACAATTGCTGCACTTTGTGCGGATATACTATCTAGAACCTTAGAAAGATGCTCAGTAAAAGTAGAGGTTTTAGGTTTTACTACAAAAAATTGGAAAGGTGGTAAGAGCAGAGAAGCTTGGACTAAAAATGATAAACCAAAAAATCCTGGAAGATTAAATGATTTAAGACATATAATTTACAAAGGTGCAGACACGCAGTGGAGGCAGGCTAAAAACAATATAGGTTTAATGCTTAAAGAAGGATTATTAAAAGAAAATATTGATGGGGAAGCTATTTCGTGGGCCTATAATAGAATTAAAAAAAGAAAAGAAGAAAGAAAAATACTTATGGTTATTTCAGATGGTGCCCCAGTTGACGACTCAACATTATCAGTTAATTCTGGAGATTTTTTAGAAAAACACTTAAAGAAGATGGTTAAATTTATAGAAACTAAGAGTGACGTTGAAATTTTAGCTATTGGTATTGGGCATGATGTTTCTAGATATTACGATAAAGCTATTAAAATAACAGATGTGCATGAACTTGGGGATGTAATGGTTTCTCAATTGAGTGGCTTATTTGAAAATAAAAAGAAACTACACTAAAGCTTTAACAAGTCTTCATTTTTCCATTTAATGCTGACTTCAGCCCCCCCTCTTGTTTGGGAATTTTTACATAAAATATTTGCGTAATTTTTTTCAAGTA